>Ga0134099_1000015_pt1 | contig 276318 bp, 210 predicted proteins | sample 10_taG_2_FD_105482 | JGI IMG/M metagenome (GOLD analysis project Ga0134099, IMG submission 105482) | Switchgrass degrading microbial communities from high solid loading bioreactors in New Hampshire, USA - 10_41_5_180_A2 metaG | ecosystem: Engineered > Bioreactor > Semi-continuous > Anaerobic >...
AATTTATGAAAGCTTTAGTCGCTACGCTCCTTCAGCTTTCATAAATTCGATAAACACCATGAAGTGAGCGTAAATCTTTAGAAAGGAATGTATGATTTAGTTGCTAACTATATCATACAAGGAAGCTATGACAGCTGAACAATATATACAAAAGTTATTTGAATTGTCGGAAAAGAAACTAGATAGTTTAAGAGTTATTCTAAAGCTTACACAGGAGCAAAGTGATATTATAGCTGAAGAAAATACAGAAGAGCTTCAAAGAATAATTGATCAGAAACAGGAGCAAATGGTTGCAATAGATGAACTTGATGAGGCTTTTGAGGTTTATTACTCAAGGCTTAAATCTCTGCTTGGGATTCAAAGCCTTGAAGAAGTCAGAATATCTGAACTTAAAGGTGCAGCTGAGTTAAAACAAATAGTCACAACAATTTATGACATAACAAAACAAATTCAAAACCTTGAAATCATTAACAATAAGAAGGTTAGAGATATTCTTAACAAACTTAGTGGTGAGATACGCCAGGTGAAGCAAAGCAAAATGATTAATAACGGCTATAATATGGGGAATAAGTTGCCCCAGCCATCATATTTTTTTGACATAAAGAAATAAAGCCCGACTTAATATAAAATAGCAGAGAGGGAACCTCTCTGCTGATAATCATTATTGGGATAAAAATGTTTTTTTGTAACACCATACAATGTAATATTCCACTAAAAACCTACTCCTTTGCCTCCCGGATACACTCCTCAATGAACTCAACAACAGTATCCATATACATTTCAGGATCTGCCAAAAAGCTCTCACCGTATTCTGCAGCACCTGAATTCCAGTAATGTACAGGGACGGGACTTTTTCTGAAGTATAGTTCAAAAAGCAGCTTTGTGTTTTCGGAGGCATTCATTTCCTGCTGGGCGCCATCGATAAATAATAATGGTGTAGGTATTATCGATGGTATCTGAGGAATAATATCCAGATCATCACTTGCCTTGGTAAGCTTCCTGATAATAAAATCTACGGTATATTTAAATGGATATTTCGGAAGCCAACTGTTTTCATCAATTACATAATCAATATAACTATCAATTTTGGCATAAGGGCTGTCGGCAACTACTCCGATAATACTGTCCCGGTAAGGTGTTTGGTTAAGAGCAGAGAGACATGAGGAAGCGCCTGTAGAAAAACCCATCAGTATTATCTTTTCGGTTTCTTGCTGCTTTAAGTATTTAATGGCCGTCAGTACGTCAGTTGTTTCATTTTTACCGAACGTTGACTTGGTGCCTGCTGAGTTTCCTGAACCCCTTAAATCTATTGTTAATATGTTTAATCCGATGTCGTTCAACCTTTGGATCAATTTGAAGGTTTCTTCATCAAACTGAAGTCTGTTCCTGCCATAACTGTGTACCATAAGAACCGTGGTTTTGGAACCTGTTGATGGGAAGTACCATCCATTGATTTTTTCTTTTGAATCGATGCTGTAAAAACTTACATTTTTATAGTTTGGGGCTATGTTCGAAGAGATTTGCTTTGTTGTCAGCTTCCCGGGATGGGTTATTTTCCAGGCTGAAACAAAGGAAATAATGCCTATGAACAAACAAATAAGTACAAGTATATATATAAGAGCGACAAACAGGTTTTTTGGTAAAACACTCTTTTGCTCTGCATATGCAATGGGTTTAAGCTGCATTGGTTAAATCCTCCGGAATTACTATTGACTAATCAATACTCAAGTTTTATTATATTTTTATTTATTATGAATGTAAATACAATGTGGAATGTTAAGATATTCTTAAGGTTTTAATCCCAGCGCTCCAGCCAATAGGAGCTAATATGGAAATATGTTCTTATCAATTGGTGCTAATATTTTTATAAGAAAATTGATAAATGGTTATGGAGCTTTATTGATTAAAAATATTATTAGAAAAAAGAAACCTTAAAAATACTTCTTCTAATGTAAAAATTCTAATGTAAAAAATATTGACGAAAAAAGTTTTTGCTCATATTCAATATTTAGTTGTTACAAAATTAAAACAATATTCAGGAGCTTGCCAATGATTAATGCATGCAGAATATGTCCAAGAAAATGTAATGTAGACAGAAAATTTGAGACAGGTTATTGTGATGTTCCGGAACAGCCAAAAATAGCCAGGGCTTTTCTGCACATGTGGGAAGAACCTTGCATCAGTGGGACAAGAGGTTCTGGAACAATATTTTTTTCAGGCTGCAATCTTAAGTGTGTATACTGTCAGAATTATAAAATAAGTCAGGATAATTTCGGTAAGCTGGTTACGATAGAAAGACTCAAAGAAATAATAAAAGAACTTGTAGCTAAAGGAGCACATAATATTAACCTGGTTAATCCCACGCATTACACAGATTCAATATATAAGGCTATCGGTGATTTGAAGGATAAAGGAGAGCTTACAGTTCCGGTAATTTATAATTCAAATGGTTACGAAGCAGTGGAGACCCTTAAAACTCTGGAAGGAATTATAGACGTATATCTGCCCGATGTAAAATATTCAACCGAAGAGACTTCATTTAAGTACTCTAAAGCAAAGGACTATCCCGAAGTTAGTAAAAAGGCTGTTCTGGAGATGTACCACCAGGTAGGAAGCCCTGTTCTGGATGATAATGGGATTATCCGTAAAGGTTTAATAATCCGGCACTTAATTCTGCCTGGACATACAAGAGAAAGTATAAGCGTTCTTGACTGGATCAGCAATAATTTGCCCAAGAGTGTATATATATCTTTAATGAGTCAGTATACACCATTTTATGCTGCTGAAAAATATCCCGAAATCAACAGGCCTATAACAAGAAGAGAGTATGAAAAGGTTGTGAACCATCTTTACCGGTTAGGGCTTGAGGAGGGTTATGTTCAGGAGCGGCAGTCAGCTGACATTCAGTATATACCTGATTTTAACCTGGAAGGAGTTTAGTTTATCGAGATTAGCTGGCTTTTCACAAGAGTAATTTCCACTTTTCGCATTATGCAAATTTACAAAATTAATTCCGGTGTATATGATTTTAGGTAAAAATACTTTTTAAAAATGAGTTTTTTCACAAAAAAATAAAAAAATTTTTAAAATACCTGTTGCAATATGGGACAAAATGGATTATAATTAACATTGCTAGAAATTATTTACATATTAGACTTAATTTGATAATACAAATTAAGTCTCAAATCAAATTCTAAATTAAATTTAGTCCATACCATTTCATTGGTAATCACCATCCATTGAGAATAGTATATTTCATATTTATTTACCCTAAAATATTTATGTCAATACGTTGTTGTATTTTTATTATATTTTGATCTGCTCGAAAGAGAAATTCATTGTTATAACTGTAGTCAAATTCAAAATTATCATTTTTTGTTTTTTAACTCAATTCTTGTAAAGCTTATAAATAACAAACCAACTGAGTTTGTTTATGCATGGAGGATTCATATCGGTGCAGAATAATATCTTTTTTCAAAAATATAAATTTATAAAAACATTGGGCAGCGGAGGTTGCGGTAAAGTATATCTGGCGCAAAACAGATTACTGGGAAACTATTGGGCCATAAAGGAGATATCCAAGAACAGGGCAACCTCCATAAGTGGATATATTGAACCTGAGGTGTTAAAACGCCTGAACCATCCTGCGTTACCCAGAATATGTGATGTTTATGAGACAGAAGATAAAATCTATATAATTGAAGACTATATAGAAGGAGTATGTCTGAAGCATGAGCTGGATTTAAAAGGCAGATTTGAGGAGCAAAAAGTAATTGAATGGGGAATTCAGCTTTGCAGTGTACTTCATTACCTCCATGAGCAGAAACCAGATCCCATTATTTATGGAGATATGAAGCCTCATAACGTTATCCTGACAAAAGAAGGATTTATTAAGCTGATTGATTTTGGAGTTTCTACTATTTTAAACAATTCGTTTGTAACCGACATAAGGACATGTGGAGTAGATAGAGGTAATAGCCTGACTGATAAAACAGAAGAAATATACAAAACAGTTTTTATTGGGACAAAGGGCTATTCGCCCCCGGAGCAGTATACCGGTACATTTATAAGTCCTGGTACAGATATTTATTCACTTGGGATCACTCTTATACAGCTGCTGTCCGGAATAGACCCGGTAAAATTTCCGAATATATATTATAATGGGGAATACAAGGAATATATGTCACCGGGGTTATACAGAATTCTTAAAAGGTGCATTGACATAAATCCTAAACACAGATATCAGAACGTTGCCCAGCTTATGAAGGAGTTAAAAGAAATAAGTTTACAAAATTCCACTCCTCATGGTAAAGGGGCAAATGCGGTACTCCACCAATTAGCAAGAATTATTGCCTTTTCCGGAGTACCTGGAAGTGGGATTTCAACCATTACTGCTGCAGTAGCTGAACAAATAGTAAAAGAAGGAAATGCGGTATGTATAGCGGATTTGAGCAGCTCCGGAGCTTTGGGTAAAAGTCTTGGCTTAATAAGGACAGAAAATCCGGAAGAACCAAAAAAAATTCACTCCAACCTCTACTACATGGGTATTGGTTGTATACATAATATGGATAATCTAGCAATGTATTCTGATGATCATAACGGTCAGTTAATACTTCATAAACACTTCTCTAAGCTTCAGGATCAATTCCCATACATATTAATTGATACTGAACTGTCTATATTAAAGCGCATACAGCGCTTTGTCAACAAAATTCTTCTGGTATGTGATATGAACCCATATAACATATCAGAGCTAGGAGACTGGCTCAAGGAAGGAATATTGCAGTCTGTCTCCGACACATCTGTCATAATAAACAAGTTCTATAAAGGAGAATTAAGCTCATACAAATTACTTCATGGTATTTTAAATGCCGGTGAAAATGAAGAGGATTTGGCTGAACTTATTACCTTTTCCAAAATTTATGAGGTACCGTATGATCATAGAATATATATAAGGTGGATGTACAGCGGCTTTGGCGAACCAGTGAAGTTAGGGAGTAAACTATCTGAAGGGTTCGAAACAGCTGTTTTGAATATCTCAGCCGGGATAGTTAAAACTCCCAAACCAAAGCCGCGAATCCGGCTTAGGCAATTAATAGCGGGCCTATAATGTCTATATGATGCTAAAGAATTTTAAATTACCTGGATATTATTTTAAATCTATATAGGCGAATTGGAGGTAAAAATTGAGCAAAAGAATAATTATTAAAACGGTACTGATATGTGTAGGAATATTTTTAATAATTAACACAGCTTTTCTTACATATGTATTTAAGAAGTATCCGATCGATATGGAAACGTATGTTCCTGCTGTTATTGCTGTAGCAGACATTGAACCTGGGACAGTAATAGAACGCAGACATGTTAAAACTAAATTAATTCAACAATCAGCATTTAATGACTCTATGGAGAGTGATATAAACAGTGTTATAGGTAAAAAAGCCATCCACAAAATAGCAAAGCAGGACTATTTCAGAAATTATAATTTAATACATAAAAATCAGTGGTTTAAACCTGACGAAAGAATTATTGTACTTCCGGTTAGTATAGAGGAAAGGCTTGCAAATTTGATAAAGCAGGGTTCATATATTGATATACTTTTAAGAGTTGATTCCAGTTCAACTATTGAACCAGTATTGAAGAAGGTTGAAGTATCAGATGTGCTTGATGAAAATGGAAATCCTATAGACAGTATGACCGGAATAAACTCAAAAACAGCTTATATGAAGCTGATACTGGATGCGCAGCAAAGGCAGCGAATATATACTTGTATGACAAAAGGACAATTTATTTACGAATTGTATTGTGATGAAACTCAGTACTAAAAGTAAGCATAAGATATATTGCTGCTTTACTTAAAAATAATAGTCTCATAGACTTGTCTAAAAAACTAAATAATGCCAAACTACAACCTTTCAAAATCCAATGTATTTTCAATTAAAACAATTCCAACAAAAATAAACAATTCTCTGGTTTTATCCGAATTACATTTTCAATATAAAACATTTAATTGTAGTTAAGATTTATAACAAATTTAGTTTAACTGGTTCACCCATAGGAACAGCAAAGGGAAATGTCGCTAAAAGCGGTATAAATGGTGTAATAAGCACAGTTGAAAAAGTATATCGATTATCTTTTTGACAGCTTATAAAAAATGATAAAGCAATTTGCAACTATTTTGGCAAAAGAAGTAACTGATTAAGGGGGATAATATGGGTAAAATACTGGCTGTATGGTCGGATTCCAGAAAATCCGGCAAATCTATAATTACATATATGCTTGCAAACCAAATGGCTCACAACAGAAATTTAAAAGTTCTGGTGTGCTGCCTAAACTTCAGGAATAGTTCGTTATACAGACTATTTGGAATTGATACATCTGCTACAGGACTTGAAGACCTGATAAATTACAAATTCTATAGGGGTATTGAGGAAGACATACTTAAAAGCATAGTACCAAGATGTGGGGACATTTATTTTCTCGGAAGCAATAAAATGACAAATGGCTATGCTTTAAGATATCTGGAAAAGTACACTGAATTATTTGAAATGCTTAAAAACTTTTTCGATTTGATCATTATAGATACCTCATCAGATGATGAAAATGTTCTGACAAAAATGGTTATTCATCGGGCCGAATTAATTCTGAAGTTATATTGTCAGGATATTGAGAGTCTTATAAAGTTGAAAATTATTAAAGAAGAGGATACTCCATATAATCAGGAAAGTGTGTATATTATTTCAAAATATCATGATATTTATCCAAAGAAATTGGACCTTAAGCGGACCTTTAGGAATTGTAAACTATTTATTTTTGACTACTGTGAAACACTGCAGGAAATGAAAAACCGTGACAGTCTTCATTTGTATTTGCAAAGGGATACAGCCTATAACAGATCTATTGGGAAACTGTCGGACTACTTGATGGAGGTACTGAACTTATCAGAAAAAGCTGACTTTGTTAATAAAAGTGCTGTGGAAGGTAAAGGAGTTGAACGGTTATTCAGAAGGCTGGGGAATACGGTCTTAAACAAGCATGTCAGTTTAAGATCAAAAACTCTGTAAAGCCTGTCATTCAAACCTTTATACTATGTTGTAATATTACAGATGAAAGGAGAAAAGAGTGAGAATACTTCAAAAAATTTGCTTGAAAGATTTGATGAGTTATGTTGAAGAGGAGTTAAGAATAAGCAGCGTTGACGTGATAAAGGAGGTACATGAAGGGGTAACCGGGTATCTGGACGAAGTCCGGCAGAACCAAAAGCATCTCGCGGTGGATGGCAGTCTACAGGCCAGAGAATTTATTCAAAACAGTATTTACTTTATACTGATTGAAAAAGCAGATTTGGTAAATTCAGAAAATATTGATCAAATAATTCAAGAGTACCATATAAACTATTATGAAAATATTTACTTGGGGAAATATCCAAACAGAGCAATAAAAGCAATTGATAGTGAAATAAGTAGCTATTTGTCTAAATATTCAATAAGTCTCTATGACGATTTTGATATAAAGCTTCAAAAGCTGACTCAGATAATATATCAGGAAGTGTATGGGTATGGAATATTGGATGAACTTATATTTGATCCAATACTAAATGAAGTAGCATGTACCCGCAGAGACTACATATGGCTCCAATACAATGGAATAAAGAGGCGTATTCCAAATCCTGACTTTATTTTTCAGGATGAAGACAGTTATAGAAAGGTGATTGAAAACCGACTTACCTCCACAGCAAAAGAGGAAATAAATGCCGGATATCCACTGGTAAATGCCATACTGAAAAATGGGGCCAGAGTTACAGCACTGCGGCCGCCCTTGTCAAAATATTATGTTGTGAACGTAAGACTTTTTGCATCAAAAGCGCAATTGATTAAATATCGAAGTAAATTTGTTGAGGACCGTATAGCACGGATTATTGAACTCCTGGCGGGAAAAGGCAGACGGAATGTTGCTATTATCGGAGAACAGGGCTCAGGTAAAACAACAGCAGCCGACGAACTGATTATAAGACAGCTGGATCCTGATATAAGCATAGGCCTTGCAGAGAATATTCACGAACTGAATATTTCAACCAATTATCCTGAAAAGAACATAGTGGAATTACAGTATACAAAGGATTTCAAGCCTTCGGATATAACAGAAATCTTTTTTAGACTTAACAGAGATATCGTTATTTATGGAGAGGTACGAAATTCCTATGAAGCCTTTGAAATGATAAAGGCCATGCTCAGACAGGCCAGAGGAAGCTTATTTACTTTTCACTCCTCGAGTACCAGGCGTATGATCCATGACCTTAGGCAGCTTTTAATGCAAACCGGTTACTATACCGACTATAGAGAAGCACAATTTGATGTAGCAGATGCTGTTGATCTTGTTGTGCATATTAAGCTGGACCGTCAAACCGGACAAAGATACGTGTATAAAGTGTCGGAAGTTATTGCAGATGAAGATAGTATGTCTTTTAGAATAAATGATTTATTCATCTTTGATAAGGAGAAGGAAACATATTGGACTAATAAGGAGGGATTATCAAAGGAACAGCTGCTGTCCTGTATGGAATACGAGTTATCCGCATCGGACGTAGAGGAACTTAACAGGTTGTTTCATATGGAGTCCGAAAGATCCTCCGCAGAGGAGGCTATATGTCAGACTTAATTTATACAAATTTAGATATACCTATTCAGGTTTCCAAATACCTGGACCCTCTCGTTGAAAACCGATTATACCTTGGAATAGTATTACTAGGACTGCTTATGATTCTTTCAGGAATGTATATTTCTGTATATAACAGATCGATTAAAATCAACTATAAGAAGCTCAGGCAAGTCAGAACCAGTAAGTATATTAATGTACTGGGAAAATTAATAAACAGGCTGCCACCGCTTAGAATTCTTTCCCGCAAACTGGAGAAATCACTATGCTATTTCATGTTGAAGGAATCAGTTCAACAAAAAATGGTCATAACTCTTACTTTTTTACTACCAGGGCTGGGAACACTTATGTATATTCCACTGAATACAATTATGGAGCTCTGGTATACAAAGGCAGCGACCTATCTTCTTTGCCTGATGGTTCCCTATTATGTATTCACTTTAGCCGCCGACTATATGAAGTATAACCTCAGCCTAAAAATCCCTGTTTTAATAGATGGTTTTAGAAGCTCATTTATGCTTCATAACAGAATAAAACCTGCATTATTGGATTGTAGTAAAAATTTAGACAGATCAATGAGAAGAATTATTTCAAGAGCCTCTGACTGCAGTGATTTGAATGAAGGCCTTTATAAAATCAGGGATAGAATAAATAACACATGGTTTAATATTTTTGTGCTTTTGCTTGTAAATTACCGGGAAAACGGTGGTGAGCTTATGGCGCAGCTTTATAAGCTAAATAGAACCATTACCAGATACAACAATATTGAGAGAAAGAAAAACAAGAGACTTATATGGTATGAAATTTTCACTGTGGCTGCAAGTATTCTGAGTCTTCCTGCTGTGATATTAATAAATAAGCTGATATTGGGAGCAAATGTGGGGGGAATTGACAACACAACGGCAACTGTTGCTAAGCTGGCAGTCTTTTCATTAATGGCGTTGCTGATTGTCAGAATACTCAGGAGAACATAAAGGGGAATAGCCATGTTAAAGCAAATAATGTGTTTTCTTTCTTTAGCAGGAACTGCATTAATTATATCGGGGCTACTAATCAAGTCGGCTGGATCCTCCGGTACTGCCAAAAGAATAAAAAATAATGTGATTACATTTCAAGAATTACTTCATCGAGTTACAGAATATAAAGTAATAGCGGTTCCACTAAATTTTATTTCAAAAGACAAAAAAATATGGACTAACAAGTATTTATCCAGACTTCTGGAACTAAGTGAAGCTGGTATAGACCTTAAGCAGGCTTACTTCATAAAGCTCTTGTGCCTGGCTGCAGGGACAGTTTTACTATTGACTGTTTCATATAGTAATATGTGCTATAAAACAAAAGTGTTAATTGAATCCACTGATATAGGAACCAGTATGACAAATATATTAAATACAGTCGACAAGTCTAAGTATGAGTTTTATAACCAAATTCATAAAAAAAATGATATCGATTTGTTATTGGAAAAGGAATATGAAGAACAATATACTATGATTGAAGAAATAGTAACCGAATGTCTTCAAACATCTGACGACAGACTGGTAACAGAAGTTACGGAGTGGTTTATAGATACATGGTATAGGACTCGACAAATAAAATTTTTTCACAGGGAATATATTTTAATTATTTCAGGCTTCTTTTTTATTCCAGATCTTTACTTTATACTGAGTTGGCTCATAAAAGGTTCTGTGTATAAACGAGAAATAATTAAGCTGGAGTATGTTTTTGAATTGCTTGCCGGAGTAGATGGGGTAAAAACACTGGATATTATAAATCAGCTGGAGAAAGCTTCTAAAATATATTCGAAGTATTTTCTGGAGTTTTCCCATTTATTTAAATATGACAAAAACAGGGCGTTCAAATACCTTAAAAGCAGAAATATTAAAAGTCTGGTTAAAATGGCCAACATTTTGGAGATATATAGTCTGACCAGTAAAGATATTGCAAAGCAGGTTCTGGAGAGAGAGGTGATAGAAAGAGATGAAGAGATAATGATGACTGCTGATGAAACTGTTGATTTTATTGATTTGGTAGCATTTTTAAGTATAGTTCCCCTAATTTACGAGTTGGCCATGTTAATGCTCAATCCTATGCTGGACATAGTGTATAAGGCCTTTGATTACATATAATTATATCGCAATATGGGAAATTAATTTTCAGGAGGTAATTACGGTGAAGCAGATTATTTTATCCATTGCAATGTTAGCCATCGCATTAGCCATCGTGTCAGGAGTTATTGTACCTTTATTTGAGCATGGGGCTGAGGAAGGGGAAAGGGCAGGTGAGCAGGGAGGAGTTGTTTATTCAAGATTGAGTAACATATTAAAATAAAATGCAATTCAATTATTGGAGGTAAATGTATGAAAAAAATTATTTTATCGGTAGCTATGTTTGCCATAGCTATGGCTCTTATGGTGGCAGTAATTATTCCTTTGGCTGAACATGGAAAGGAAAACGGTCAAAAGGTTGAGAATCAGCTTAGCAATGTTGATTCAAAAATTAACACACTGTCCGGATCAATAAAGAGGTCTTCCGATTAGCGAGTTGGGCAGAAAATCAATCGGAAATCAACAGCTGTTATTTCTATTGTTTATGGAGGCTCAAATGAAAAACATCTTAATTACAATAATAATGTTTGCATTATGCATTGCACTTGTTCTGGGCACAGTTCTTCCAATTTCAGAAATTGTTTCAGATACCGGAGAAGAAGTCTATTCTTCGGTAAAGGAATTAAATAAAAATATTAAGTGAGTATTTCTGTTGCATTTTCATCCGGAGGTATGACGCAGTGAGTAAAATATACGCTTTTATTATCATTATTCCTGTAATAGCTATTCTTCTTTTTAAAGCAATTGCATTTTATGAATTTGATACAAAGCAAAGGTATATAAAGAATACTATCGACACAGTAGCTCATAAAGTTATGTTAACAGGGGTTTTAACAGCCCAAGATAAAGAGGATATGATGGAAAAACTAAATAGGTTCGGTAATTTTAATGAAGATAATGTTATACTTGAGTCAGGCTCCATTAACGCAGACGGAGAGGTATATGGAATGAGACGATATACTACCGGGGATATTCTTGACAGGGGAGAGATTTTCAGTATTGTTGTAAAGTCAGATAATGAAAGCTTGCTGTCAGGAATGGAGGGAGATTCCGATGAGGATAATAAGCTTTGCTATAAAGCAAAAGCAGTCTGCAGAGTTGAGAAGAAACAGTTCAGGGAATAGTAGGACACTCCTCAACATTAAAAGCCTGCTACGGGATGAATTAGGTGGAGGGCTCGGAATATTGTTTATTGGAATCTCTATTATTGCTTTTTTGTTGGTCATATTTCTTAATATTGCTGACTATTCCATATTCACCTATAAGCGTAATGAAATTTCCAGGGCTTTAGATTATGCGGTAACAGCAGCTGTTCAGCAAATAAAGACAAATGAAAGTATTGAGGGACTTGCAGAGGGTTTTTCCGATAATTCAGGGAAAAAAATGCTTGAGAATATACAAATTAATATGGATAAGGCTGAAATAACCTTTACAGACATACTAAACAGAAATAGCAATATTTCCGAGATTTATGTGAACCGTAAGTTGTTGCTGTGTTCTACATACGTTGATAAAGGCATGGTCAAATATAAAATAAAAGCTACCGGATACCCAACTGAATATGGTGAAACAGAGAGTCCACAGGATCTGGAAGGTATAATAAATAACGCCATGGAAGCCTATTGGCCTTCCGGTCATAAGACATCTATATATGTTAATGGAAATCCATATACCAACATGTTTGAAAAGGGCACATATCTTTTGGCAGTATTGAAGGAGGTTGAGATAACAGGTATTTTTTCTAAAAGAAAAGTCAACCTTTCCAGCTTCGCAGGAGCAAAGATCGAAAGACTTGTCGACTAAGTTTGATTAAAATTAAGATTATGCTATAAATGTAAAAATGCAACATTAATAACAGGATAAAAAATTAACTAATGCTTAAATCATTCCTTCATAAGCTGCCCTTACTGCATTTGCCAGTTGATCGGCACAGGAACTGGATTTATGTCCACACTGAATTCCTTTGAAAAATTCTTCAATTTTTTCCACAGACATCCCGTCTATAACTCTGCTCAGAGCTTTCAGGTTTCCATCACACCCACCTATAAAGGAGACATTTTTTACTATATTGCCTTCAAGGTCAAAGCGTATTTGAATGGGACATACTCCCTCAGGGTAAAATTCATGAGTCATATTAATTCCTCCAGAAAGGTTATATCTGCAAAAAATCTATAGCTAAAATTTAACCTTATTAAAAAATTGGTTAGATATTGGATTAAGTGCAATTGAATTATATAAAATGCTTCATGTCAGTGTCAAGTGATTACTTGTATATTTTGTCGAATAGTGTATATTACAAAAGTTTGTTTACGATGGTAATTTAAATTGATATAATATTTTAAGGGAGTGTGATATCAATGTCAGACGACACTTTTGAGTTATTGACCAGAATATATGCTGATTTTACATCACAGTTTAAGGCGATAAATGGTAGGATATCAACCATTGAAGGTAAAATATCTTCGATAGAAGATACAATATCCTCGATGCAAGGTAAAATATCCTCATTGGAAAATGATGTTTCATCCCTTAAGGGGTTGTATGGAAAGATGCAGCTCAAAATTGAAAATGATATAGAGAGAAAAATAGACTTGCTTTTAGAGACGAGAACAGAAGTTAATAACCGCCTCGATGTTATTGAAAATAAGATTGATGCACTAACAACAAAGGTAGACAGGCATGATATTGAGATTAAAGTTATTAAAGCAGCATATTAGTAATAATCTTTTAATAAAAAGCATATTGGAAATACTGTAAACAAGGTATCCCGGTAAGAGTACAGCTTATCGGGATTAATATTATTTTACAATAATATAATAATGCTAAATTATAATAAAAATATAATAATATAAATATAAATGTAAAGAGGAGAAATATAATTGAACATATTGTCGGCAGAAGGCATTTCAAAAAGCTACAGTGAAAAGAATTTATTTAACGATATATGGTTGGGAATTGGTGAAGATGACAGAATAGGACTAATTGGTATAAACGGAGCAGGGAAAAGTACCTTGTTAAAGGTAATAGCCGGTATTGAAGCCACTGATACCGGAAGGGTAATAAAAGCAAATAATGCGAGTATAGGCTATCTTGAACAAAATCCACACTTTGAAGAAGGATACACTGTTCTTCAACAGGTTTTTACCGGGCGGTCTCCAGTAATGACACTATTAAGGGAATACCAGTTTACTTTGAAGAAATACCAGGAAAGACCGGGAGACAAGAAGCTTGAAGAGAAACTGCCACGGTTAATGCAGGAAATGGATGCTTTGAATGCATGGAATGTCGAAAGTGAGGCTAAAAATATTCTGACAAGATTAGGAATAGATGATTTCGATGCAGAAGTGTCTCGCCTTTCTGGTGGTCAGAGAAAGCGTATAGCAATGGCAGGTGCTCTTATTAATTCTACAGACCTTCTTATACTTGATGAACCAACAAACCATATAGATAGTGAATCTGTTGAATGGCTGGAAAAATATTTAAACGCCAGGAAGGGCGCACTTCTTATGGTAACCCATGACAGATATTTCCTGGAAAGAGTTACAAATAGAATTATTGAGTTGGATAACGGAAAACTCTACAGCTATCAGGCCAACTATAGTAAGTTTCTGGAGATGAAAGCTGAGCGGGAGGAACTTGAGCAGGCTGCTGAAAGAAAGCGACAAAGTCTGCTTAGGAGCGAGCTTGAATGGATAAGGAGAGGAGCACAGGCCAGATCAACCAAACAAAAGGCCAGAATAGAAAGATTTGAAAAGCTTCAGGAATCGGAAGGACCTAAACAGGAGGAAAATATTGAGATATTGGTTGGAGCCTCCAGGTTGGGTAAAAAGATTATTGAGCTTGAAAACATAGAAAAGGCTTATGATGGTAAAATCCTGATAAAGGACTTCAGTTATATTCTGCTGCGTGATGACCGGATAGGTATAGTTGGTCCCAACGGAATGGGTAAATCCACACTTCTTCGCATTATTTCCGGAGACATCAGACCGGACAAGGGAAGTGTAGAAATTGGACAGACTGTAAAGGTAGGCTTTTTTACTCAGGAAAGTGCAGATATGGACCAGAATCTGAGAGTAATAGAGTATATTAGACAGATTGCGGAGCATATCGAAACAAAAAATGGAAGTTTAAGTGCTTCCCAGATGCTGGAGCGGTTCCTTTTTCCGCCCAGTGTTCAGTGGACCCCAATATCAAAATTGTCGGGAGGGGAAAAAAGGAGACTTTATCTGCTGGGCATATTAATGGGTGCTCCCAATGTGCTTCTGCTGGACGAACCCACAAATGACCTTGATATTCGTACTTTATCTATACTTGAAAATTATCTGGACGAGTTCCCGGGAGCAGTAATTACCGTTTCCCATGACAGATATTTTCTGGACAGAGTTGCCGAACGAATATTTGCTTTTGAGGGGAATGGATATATTAATAAATATGCAGGAAATTATTCCGATTATAAGAGAGCTTGTAAGAGTGAAGCCGAAACAAAACAGCCACAAAAGGATGGACAAAAATATGGAAAGGCTGAAGACAGAAAGATAAAAGGGACATCGACAGTAAAATCATCAGGAGCAGGAACGATAGCAGGAGCGGCATTAGAACAGGATAATTCATTAAAAGTAGACGGTAGAAAACATAAGGAAAGACCTCTGAAATTTTCTTATAAGGAGCAGAAAGAGTACGAAGAAATAGATGGCAGGATTGCAGAAAAGGAAAGTGAGCTGGAGAAAATAAAATTAGAAATAGAACTAGCCTCCAGTGATTATACTATACTTCAGGATCTTTTGGATAAGCAGCAGAAGCTGGAACAGGAGCTGGATTATCTTATGGAGCGCTGGACATACCTGTATGAACTGGCAGAAAAAATTGAAAAGAGTAAAAATAAATAAACAAAAAGAGCTAAACTAAAAAGAGCCCAAATTACCAAAAATCAGATAATAATAAATACCAATAAGCAACGCAACACATGAAGGAGAAAAAATGGAGCTAACGTTTGCAGACATAAATTTAAACAGTTCACTGACAGAGGCTTTGAAAGCGGCAGGAATTAACAGGCCCACAGAAATACAACAAAAAGTAATACCTGCTGCCAGGAATAACTGTGATCTTATTTTTCAGTCAGAGACCGGAACAGGGAAAACTCTGGCTTATTTGCTGCCGCTTTTTGAGAAGCTGGACACTGGAAAGAAGGAGATGCAGGCTCTGATTCTTGTCCCGACCCATGAGCTTGCCATACAGGTTACTAGAGTAATAGAAATACTTTCAACAAACTCAGACTTAAAGGCAACTTCAGCACCCATTATAGGTAATGTAAATATAACAAGACAGGTGGAAAAACTCAGAACCAAGCCTCATATTATTGTGGGGACTGCCGGAAGAATACTTGAACTTATACAGAGGAAGAAAATCTCGGCTCATACAATAAAAACTATAATAATTGATGAAGCTGACAGACTTTTGGACGATAATAATATTGAGAGTATAAAAGCTGTAATCAAGACAACTCTCAGGGAACGACAAATAGTGATGTGTTCGGCAACCATGCCGGCACATATAATTGAAAGGGCTAAATCATTAATGAAGGACCCTGAGATCATTAAAAGTACTACAGCAATTGAAGTTCCCAATTCAATTGAACATTTATATTTTTTGACAGAGCGGAGAGACAAGATAGAAGTTCTGCGTAAGCTTGTAAGAATATTAGAACCGAAAAAAGCTATTGCGTTTTTCAGTAATGCAGATGATATAATAGAGGCAACTGAGAAGTTGAAATTTCATAAATTAAGTGCCGACGGACTTCATGGTATAAACAGAAAAAGTGACAGAAAAAAGACCATGGATGATTTCAAGACAGGAAAACTTCAGATTCTTATAGCATCTGATATTGCAGCAAGGGGACTGGATATTGAAGGAGTAACCCATATATTCAATGTGAATATTCCTGAAAGGTCCATGGATTATTTGCACAGGGTGGGCAGAACCGGCAGGAATGGAAGCAAGGGTATGGCAATTTCAATAGTTACTGAAAAAGAGATACCATTAATTAAGCAATTTGAAAAGGAATTGGGAATTTCAATAATTCCAAAGTCCATGTACAAGGGTGCTATTGTAGAATACAGAAAGAAAAAGTTCAATTCCAGGCCTTGTTCCAGATATGGTAAGGGCTGAGAAAAACCTGCTTTCAGGCTGCATTCCAAAATAATGACTCAAGATGGATAATCCAGATAAATCCGAATAAAGATGCAAAATACGTGATAGAAATCAAAATGAATTATGAGGATATTAATTATAGAGTAAGTGCAGTAAAGCAAATTGTATGAATGGTTTATATTGATATTTATTTTATATAATTTAATTATGGATGTGAGGGGTCTGGATAGTATGCAATCAACTTCTATACCAAAGGCATGGGAGGGTGTGCTGAGGGCTGCCAGCTTTATTCCTGTGACAAGTATAAAGGCTATTGAACGCTACCGCAATGCAGAATGGTCGAAGGGGCTCAGTATTCATGAGACCTTTGAAATGGTGTACATCAAGTCGGGTGAGGGTAGCTTTGAAATTGGCGATCAGACTGTAACAGTGGGCTCAAATGATATAGTTATAATAAAGCCTCATCAGCATCATAAGCTTAATGTTACATCAGATAGCGGATGCGATTTTATTGTCCTTTATTTTAAGTTTATGAACCAGTCAAATCTGTCAATGTCCGAGGTTTCACTGGAGGACTTTATAAACTTCGTCAGTGGAAAGGAATCCGGGGCTTTTATAAAACTTAAGGTAAGTCAAAAAAATGACATAATTATTTTATTAAACAGGATACTCAAAGAGAAGGCAAGCGACCAGCTGGGAAGTGAGCTTTTGGATTATCTTATGCTCATGGAGTTGTTTGTGCTTATTTCCCGGGCATTAAAGGCAGAATGGGAAAACAGCATTAAAAATAAAAGTCCGAAAATAAAAGAGTTGATGCAATCAGCCATTCAGTTTGTTCACAACAATTTTGAAAGGGAGATATCCATAACAGATATTGCTAAATATGTTTTCCTCAGCCCCAGCTACTTTACAAGAGCATTTAAAGAGGAAACAGGTCTCAGCCCCATGCAGTACCTTCTGAATGTCAGAATACGGCGTGCCTGTGAACTTCTTGATGAGACTGATATGAAGGTTGGCGAGATAGCACATAGTGTGGGATTTTCCAACCAGCAGCGCTTTAATGACATGTTTAAAAAGCAGACAAATATGACTCCGATGCAGTACCGCAATTCGTCAAAAAACATTCAAAAAGATAAAAATAACGGTAAATAACAGGAAGAACACTTTTTGAGCTTATTGTATAATGATTTTAAAATAAGGCTGAAAAGTGTTTTTTTATATTTTTTTAGACATTTATGAATATGAGGAGGTTTTATAATATGGGAATGACAATGACACAAAAAATTCTCGCTGCTCATGCAGGACTGGACTCGGTAGTGGCTGGGCAGCTTATAAAGGCAAAATTGGACATGGTATTGGGAAATGACATCACTTCACCAGTTGCTATAAAAGAGTTTGAAAAAGTTGGAGTAGATAAGGTGTTTGATAAAAACAAGATAGCTATAGTACCTGACCACTTTACACCAAACAAGGATATAAAATCAGCTGAACAGGTTAAGATTTGCAGAGAATTCTCCAGAAAGATGGGAATTGTTAATTTCTTTGAAGTAGGGCAAATGGGTGTGGAGCACGCACTTCTTCCGGAAAAAGGCCTTGTAGTTCCAGGAGATGTAGTCATAGGGGCTGATTCACATACTTGTACATATGGAGCACTGGGAGCTTTTTCTACCGGCATCGGAAGTACTGATATGGCAGCGGGGATGGCAACAGGTGAGGCGTGGTTTAAGGTTCCTGAGGCAATTAAATTCATTCTCAAAGGAAAACCTCAAAAGTGGGTAGGTGGAAAGGATGTAATTCTACACATAATCGGAATGATTGGTGTGGATGGAGCATTATACAAATCAATGGAATTTACCGGTGATGGAGTAAGTTATCTTTCAATGGACGACAGGTTTGCTATGGCAAATATGGCTATTGAAGCCGGAGGAAAGAACGGAATATTTGAGGTGGATGAAAAGACCATTGAGTATGTGAAGGAACATTCGTCCAAGCCCTATAAAGTATTTAAAGCAGACGAGGATGCTGTTTATTCTGAGGTATATGAAATAGACCTTGCCTCTGTAAAACCCACGGTGGCTTTCCCTCATCTTCCTGAAAATGCACGTACCATCGACAATGTGGGAGATATTAAGATAGATCAGGTTGTAATTGGTTCATGCACAAACGGGCGTATAGAGGATATGAGAGTTGCAGCAGAGGTATTGAAGGGAAGGAAGGTACATGAAAACGTCCGGTGTATTATAATTCCTGCTACACAAAAGATATGGAAACAGGCTATGAACGAAGGGTTGTTTGACATATTTATAGAAGCAGGGGCTGCGGTAAGTACTCCTACCTGTGGACCGTGCCTTGGAGGCCATATGGGTATTCTGGCAAAAGGTGAAAGAGCTGTTGCTACTACCAACAGAAATTTTGTAGGACGTATGGGCCATCCTGAAAGTGAAGTATATCTTGCAGGACCTGCTGTTGCAGCTGCATCTGCTGTAGCGGGTAAAATCGCAGGACCTGACCAATTATAATTAAATCAGGTTTAAATATAAAAGTTTAAATTAAAGAAATTAGACCGACAGTAAGATTTATCTGAACAATAAGATTAATATCAGAAGTAATTAAACCAAAAGTATTTATACTTAAGTATTTATTCAGACATTAGGTTTTATACAAATGGAAAGGGTTTAACCGGGAAGAAATTTTTTACCCGGGTTGAACAGCTGAAGAGGTATATAAACCATTAAATTTAATATATGGCGAGAGAGGACTACTAATTTAATCGCGAAGAGAGGGGATAAAGTTATGAACGCCAGAGGAAAGGTTATTAAATATGGAAATAACGTGGATACAGACGTAATTATACCTGCCAGATATTTGAACACTACAGATCCTGCCGAGCTTGCAAGTCATTGTATGGAGGATCTTGATGATAAGTTTACTTCCAGAGTTCAAAAGGGAGATGTAATGGTGGCAGGCAAGAATTTCGGATGTGGTTCCTCCAGGGAGCACGCGCCTATAGCAATAAAGGCCTCAGGAATATCCTGTGTTATAGCTGAAACCTTTGCACGTATTTTTTACAGAAATGCTATAAACATTGGCCTTCCTATTATAGAATGTGTAGAAGCGGCTCAGGATATTAAGGACGGAGATGAAGTAGAAATAGATTTTGATAAAGGATTGATAAAAAACCTTACAACCGGAAAAAGCTATCAGGGGCAGCCTTTTCCGGAATTTATGCAGGAAATCATTGCATCCAATGGGCTGGTTGAATATATCAGGAAGTCATTAACAAAGTAATGCTGGATATATTTAATAAAAAAGTTCAAATGGTGTGAGTTTTTAAGAATGGGGATGAAAATATGAATTATAAAATTACTGTTCTGCCTGGCGACGGAATCGGTCCGGACATTGTCGGAGAGGCTGTACAGGTTTTAAAGCTGATAGGTGAGAAGTACGGACACAGTTTTCAGATTACCGAAGCAGACATGGGAGGTGTGGCCATTGACAAGCATGGAGTACCACTTCCCCAGTCAACAATAGAGGCCTGTAAAAGCAGTGATGCAGTATTGCTGGGAGCAGTAGGTGGTCCGAAATGGGATAACCTTCCTGGCCATTTGAGGCCAGAAGCAGGACTGCTTGGAATCAGAGCCGCATTGGGGCTCTATGCTAACCTTAGGCCTGCTATAATTTATGAAGCGTTGAAAGAAGCATCACCACTTAAATCTGAGATTATAAGCAACGGTATAAATATCATGGTAATTCGTGAGTTAACCGGAGGCATTTATTTCGGAAAAAGAGGAAGGCTTGAAGCAGAAGGCGGAGAATCGGCATATGATACAGAAATGTACAGCAAGGCTGAAATAGAGAGAATTGCAAGAGTAGGTTTCGAGACAGCCATGAAGCGTGGTAAAAAGCTGACGTCTGTTGACAAGGCAAATGTACTTGAAAGCTCCAGGCTATGGAGACAGGTGGTTGAAGAGGTGGCAAAGGATTATCCGGAAGTGTCTTTAAGCCATATGTATGTTGATAATGCCGCAATGCAGCTGGTAAGAAATCCTGCTCAGTTTGACGTAATACTTACCAATAACATATTTGGTGATATTTTATCGGATGAGGCTTCAATGATTACAGGGTCTATAGGAATGCTTCCTTCAGCCAGTCTTGGAGCCACCAGGCTGGGATTATATGAGCCAATACATGGTTCTGCACCTGATATTGCAGGACAGGATAAGGCAAACCCTATTGCCACAATTCTTTCGGTTGCAATGCTGTTAAGGTATTCACTTGAGCTTGCGTCTGAAGCTGATGCAATTGAAAGTGCTGTAACACAAGTGCTTAACAAAGGCTATAGGACAGGTGATATAGCCTCAGCAGGGACTACTGTTGTTGGAACTAAAGAAATGGGTAAGATAATTAGAGAAGAACTTATATAATGTCATATTCTGGACCAAACACTGGTATAAAAAGAGGAATTAAGTTGAACTTAATTCCTCTTTTTATACTTATTGTATTAAATAAAAAAATGTTGATAAGGTTAATTATTAAAATATAATTGATGTAACATATTGGATAAAAATACTTTCTCGTAATTAATTTCTCAGAAATAAAAAAGGAGGATGTGGTATGGATGTTTTTTTGGGCACGATAATGATATTCCCATATAATTTTACGCCTTATGGCTGGATGCCTTATGAAGGACAAATACTTAATATTAGCCAAAATCAAGCTTTGTATGCGTTAATAGGGAATAAGTATGTAGGCAATGGGAGCACAACCTTCGCTTTACCTGACCTGAAGGGTGATGAGCCGCTGCCAAATATGAAATACTTTATAGCAGTTCAGGGGTTATTTCCATCAAGAGATTAATGGGGTATATAGAGACGCCATAATCTGATGAAATAGAAAGGATGAAATTACATATGGCAGATCCAAACATTGCATTGAATAAAACGGTAACGGAGACCAGTTTTGTAATGCCCTATTCACCCGATAAAGCTGTAAATGGTGTAGTTACACCCTTCAGCAGATGGCTGAGTAACACGGTACCCGCTTACATGGTAGTAGATTTACAAAGTGTTAACGTAATTACAGCTTGGACAGTGAAACATATGGGCGCTGCCGGTTGGGCATCACCTGACTACAATTTGTCAGATTATCAACTTCAGAGTTCAAAGGATAGTATATCATGGGCGGTAATAGATTCAGTTACAAATAACACATCTTCTTTAACATCTAGAAATGTAATAGCTGCTGCTTACCGGTATGTAAGATTGGTTGTGACAAAAGGTCTTAGATCCAATCCCCAGTTTGGCATCTGTTATGGAGCTTGAGATTAACGGACATCCTGTTACAGCTAATTTGGCAGATCTTAGCATCAGTAGTGGTATCACCTGCATTCACTCCTGATGTTCTTGAATATACTGCTCCAAGTATACCATACGAAACATCCGGTGTCACTGTATTTGCCACCGCTGTTGACCCTACTTCAGTTATTAAAGTTAACGGTATCAATATGACCGGTGGGCAAAGTACAGTAAATCTGAATGTAGGTACATCCTGTACTACACCAGGGGTTATATTTTTCTGCTTATTCTGATATTGGCAATAAGAAGTCTATCCGGTTATAGATGAAAACTAACAGATTGATAGATAATAAAACTGGACATCATATTAAAGAAAGTATGGATGCCAAATCAGAAAACAATTATTTTCAGTTCTTAGTAACCGTCAGTAATAAATTATCAGCGTTAATCATTTCCAGACTGGCATATTCCAATAGATATGGATCAATAAACACCTTTTGATGGTTCTTCACACCAATAAAAACACTGTTATTGCTTTCTAATATTTCACCATTAAAAATCTTTTCATAAAATTCTTCCAGACACAAATTGTATTCATTTAAATAGGTGCTCAGAGATATTCCCACATACCTTATATGCCAGGGTTCGTAGGTACAACCGGTAAACAGTGTCTTATCTTTTGGATACCTTAAGATAAAACCAAAACGATGAAGATTTTTGATAAGCCAAATCTGTTCCTTCGTCCCTTCAAAATCATTTCTGTGTCGGCCATTTATGCTGAATAAGTCCAGGGACAGACCCGTATGGTGCTCCGAATAACCAGGCAGAGCTACAAGCTGGCGCGTTTTGGATAAAGCTTCATCATATGTTTTGGCAACCTTTTTAAAGCTTTCCAGGTTGACATTAAAAATGGTTTCTTGTTCAGAAATGCTTCTATAAGCACTGTTTACGATAAACCCTTTAATACCATCTTTTTCAGCGAATTCCACCATTGAATACAGTGCATCAAGAGTGCAGGGAATGAGCTTCAGATTGGGGTATTCCAGTTTTACTTTACTTGCACTGATTGGTTTCAGACCCTTTGGAGAAAAGTCTTTTGGGAGAGGATTATCTTTGTTTACCAATAGTTTTGCACTGCTGTCCTGATCTAAAGTCAGCTCTATCATAGATTCAGTACTGAATGATTCAGAGGTTTCAGGTGTCAGACAGATAGCATTATCCCTATACAAAACAGCTATGATATTTTCATTCTTTAGTTGTATTTGATAAAGTTTATTATATAAGCCCTCAGTCTTTATAGTAACATCTTCGGTTATAACTTTTTCCCGGGGGGAGGGCAGTTTCGTCTCATCATATGAAAAATTGGCTGCGGTCCCGGAGCGAGAAGCTTTGCTGCAGCCTGTAAATAAGGCGAATAATTGTAAACTGATTAATAATATGTATACTATTTTTTTCATATAGTCCTCCATATTTTTATAGTATCTAAGAAGCCTTTAAGGCCTGTCCAAACAAAGAACAGGAAAGGACTTCAGAAATTAAACGTGAAAATTTGAAGCAAATACTTTCCATAAATTAGTATTAGTATATGAAGAAAAGGAATTTTTTATTTTCCAATACTATTTAAATCGACAAGTTTGTAAATCAGGTAAACACCAACTATCTATGTTCCCTGACTCAATAATGCTGAACACTAATGAAATTTCCATAAAAATTACTTGCAAAAAATTATCAAAATATGTATAGAACGAAGATATAGTATTAAACAATTCATATATATTCTGATAATGGTGGTTCACATTTTTACTGAATTTTCCTTGTGAATATTAACTTTATAATCTGTAAATAATACGCAATGAAAACAAAATTCAATAGTACCAGATAAAGGTTATATGGAGGAAATATATTTCATTACTATTTGTGGTTGCATATTAGATAAAAGTCACCAGTGACTCAAAACTACAAATATGTCAAAGCCATTTTGGCTTAGGAGGTTAATTGGAATATGGATAATGTTCAAGGAATAACAAGTCATTATGAAGGCATAAAAAGGTTTGCATATCTTTTTATGGGCTGGCTGTCTGCCATTCTTTCACTTTTCTTTTATCCCTTTGTATTTGGAATGATAGGAGTTATTTCAGGAATCCTTTCGACTAAAAATAATAAAAGCAGAATGGGAGTTTTTTTGGTGGTTTCATCAATTGTTATGATGGGGCTTGGTTTGGCTTTTAGCAGCAAGTTCGTTACTTTAGCCAGAAATATATTAAGTCTGTGAAATATCAATGGAGCTATATCGAATATAGGATATTTATATATAATCTATGTTTTATTTAAAGAAACGTGAATGAATTTGGGATGACTTCATAATAATAGGGAAAATATGAAAGAAAATTAAATAAATAAAAAGGAGGTACCGAGCCCATGTAATTTCTATCAGGGAAATACATGTTTCCTTGATGTTTTTGCGCAAAATGCTGGGTATGGGCGTAATAATGAGTGAGTTGGTAAAAGGAAACTTGTTGATTATTGGGGGAGCAGAAGATAAATGGGGTCAAAGCAGTGTACTCAGACATGCCATTGAAATGTGTGGTGGACCAGAAGCAAAAATTACTGTGTTGACAACTGCTACACAAAAACCTCAGGAGGTTGGTGAAGAATACAGAACTGTATTTTCCAGGTTGGGTGTGCAGAGTATAGATGTTCTAAATATTGATAGTAGAAGTGATGCAAATGACAACTCTGTGGCACAAAGAATATCAGGTGCAGCAGGAGTTTTTTTTACGGGAGGAGATCAGCTCAGGATTACAAGCATTTTAGGTGGAACAAAAACCTTTGATATCCTCCTGGATTTATACAGAAAAGGAGTGCCCATCATTGGAACAAGTGCTGGTGCATCGGCAATGAGCAGTGTAATGATAGTAGACGGAAACAGTAATTCAGCTGCCAGGAAATGCACTCTGGGTATGTCTCCGGGACTTGGTCTGTTTGAACAGGTAATAATTGATCAACATTTTGAGCAAAGGGGACGGTTGGGGAGACTACTGGTAGGAGTGGCTCAAAATCCAGCCGTACTTGGAATAGGTATTGACGAGGATACAGCAATAAAGGTACACTCCAATGCCTCCTTTGAAGTTGTTGGGACAAACTGTGTTACCGTTATTGACGGCAGAACTATACTGAATTCAAATGTTTCGGAGTTAAATCCTGAAGAAATAATATCTCTGTCAAATGTTACTATTCATGTTCTTCCAAATGGTTATGGCTTTGATCTGGGAAAGAGAACTGTTCATAAAATAAATTCATAGCTACGAAAAATATAAGTAAATACAGACTGCGTAGTGATCATATTAGGAGGGTTTTACGTTGCAAATTCAAAGCATTTATTGCTTTCAGGGAAGAAATATATACAGTCACAAACCGGTAGTAAGAATGATTGTTGATATAGGAGTTTTTGAAGCCGGACCCACAAAGGATATACCCGGCTTTAATGAAAAGTTACTGGAGAATTTTCCGGAAATAGCAGAGCACAGCTGCGGAGTAGGATATATAGGAGGTTTTGGAGAACGGCTTACTGAAGGGACTTATATAGGACATGTAGCTGAACATCTAATAATTGAACTTCAGAACAAGTTGGGTTATAATGTAAGCCATGGCAAAACAAGACAGATAGGAACAACCTCAAAGTACTATATCATATACGAATATATTAACGAAGCAGTTGCCGTTGAATGCGGTAAAGCAGCTATTGAGATATTAAAATCCTTTGCGGAAGGTATTGAAATAGATATTAAAGCAATAATGGATAAATTGAAAAAGCTTTCACTTGAAACTGATATGGGACCAAGCACCAAAGCTATCTATAATGCCGCGGTGAAAAGAGGTATTCCTGTTGTAAGACTGGGTAATACCAGTATGCTGCGTATGGGATACGGAAAGGGAACCAGAACCATAGAAGCATCATTAACCGACAGCTCAAGCTGTATAGCTGTAGACATGGCCTCTGACAAGCAGCTTACAAAGAAAATATTAATGGAAAACAACATTCCGGTGCCATATGGTGTTGTTGTACAAACTGTTGAAGATGCATTGGAGGCTGCCCAAAAAACAGGGTTTCCGCTGGTTTTGAAGCCCCTTGACTCAAACCAGGGTAAGGGAGTAACAGTTAACATAACTTCTTCAGAGCAGATAGAAGAGGCCTTTATTGAGGCCAGAAAGTACTCTAAAAAAGTTTTGGTTGAAAGGCATATAAATGGCAGGGATTACAGAGTGCTTGTGATCGGAGGACGGGTCAGTGCAGTGGCAGAGAGAAGACCGCCGGAAGTAACTGGAGATGGCAGGAGTACCATTCGGGAGCTTGTAAACAGGGAAAATGAAAATCCTTTACGTGGTGAAGACCATGAAAAGGTGTTGACCTATATTAAGCTGGACGATATAGCAATAAAATATCTTGAAGCTCAGGGCCTTTCACCAGAGAGTATTCCGAAGCAGGGGCAAAAAGTTAAATTAAGGCAAAATGGTAATCTTAGTACAGGCGGTACGGCACGGAACTGTACTGAGGATATACACCCCAAAAATGCACAGTATGCAGTATTGGCAGCCAAAGCAGTTGGACTGGATATTGCGGGTATTGATTTCTGCACCAGTGATATTTCCATCCCCATTGACATGACTGGTGGCGCGATAATTGAAGTAAATGCCGCTCCGGGGCTCAGAATGCACTTGCATCCCACCGAAGGTGAACCAATAAATGTAGCAGACGATATAATCAATATGTTATATCCCGATGACAGCTGGAAAATTCCTATTGTGTCTATTACTGGTACAAACGGAAAAACAACAACCACGAGGCTTATAAGGCATACCCTCGCCTTAACCGGACTGACTGTAGGAATGACCTGTACAAGCGGAATTTATATTGGAAATGAGTGTATTCAGAAGGGAGATACTACCGGTCCTGTAAGTGCAAGTATAGTATTGACAAATAAAAAGGTAGAGGCTGCTGTACTGGAAACCGCCAGGGGTGGAATCATAAGAAAAGGACTGGGCTATGATTTGGCAGATGTGGCTGTCCTTACCAATATAAGCGACGACCATCTGGGAATTGACGGTATATATACTCTTGAGGACTTGGCAAAAACAAAGTCACTGGTGATAGAAGCAGTACAGCCGGAAGGTTATGCAGTTTTAAATGCTGATGACAGTATGACACCATTTGTATTAAATAGGGTAAGAAGTAAGGTAATATTGTTTGGAAGATCCTTATCGAATCCCTTGTTGAAAAAGCACTGCAAGGATCCCAATAACATTGCACTGTATGTTAAGGATAACTATATCTGGGTGATAAGAAACGGAAAAAAGGAACCAATAATCAGTCTGGAAGATATTCCAATAACTTATGGAGGGCTGGTGGATTGTAATATTGAAAATTCTTTGGCGGCTATTTCGGCATTGATAGGGCTCAATATACCTATGGAGGTTATCAGGAGAGGAATGAGTACCTTCAGGCCCAGTGTTGAATTGAACCCAGGCCGTTTCAATATATTTGATATGGGAACCTTTAAGGTCATGATAGATTATAGTCACAACATAGCCGGTTATTCTGCTGTGACTAAGTTTGTGCAAAAGATGAAGGCCAAACGTCTGGTGGGAATTGTGGGCATGCCCGGGGACAGAATGGATGCAAATATTAGAGAAGTAGGAGAACTTTGTGCTAGGTCCTTCGAGAAAATATATATTAAAGAAGATTTAGACTTACGGGGAAGAAAAAGAGGAGAAGTTGCAGCAATATTTGAAGAAAGTATATTGGGTACAGGCTATAAAAAAGAGAATATTGAAGTTATACTAAGTGAGACAGAAGCCCTGGAAAAGGCAATGCTGGATGCACAACCAGGAGATTTAATTGTATTATTTTATGAGGAATTTGATCCGGCTGTTCAATTGATTACCAAATTCAAAAAGGAACAGGAGGAAGTTAACTATGTTATTGAAGGCAGCCTTAAGAGTATAGAGAAGGAAAGCATTGGTATTAGAACTGATTTAATTGACAATATAATGGTTAAGTCGGATATGGTAGAATTCAAAGATATATAATATAATGAAAGTAACAAATATTGTTAATGGTTAATACTATGTTGGAATACACCCTTTTTGGAGTACTCCTGAACATACAATTATATAAGTAAAATATACTAAACAGTTGGAGAAATTTTCTTTTGATTATTTCTCTAACTGTTATGTAAAACTGACAGTCCTGGCTTTGTACTAATTTCATAGATTACATATCATAGGGTGCGTTATAATGATGGTAGAGGTCTATTATTATGTAAAAACTAAAGATGTATCAAATGTTATTGACTGCGGGTTAAAGCTGTCTGCATGTTACGACAGAGAGGTAATTATTAACGGTGAGGAGGTAAGGTGTTTTTCCGGGCTGTTAAATCCAAGGGACAATCCTGAGTTATACAGATCCCCTGAACATACCTGCCTGAAAATACAGGTTAACAGTGAGAAATGCTTTGTTGCAGACAGGTTTTTATTTGAAAATGCTTCAGGGCAGGACTCTGAAACGGAGCTCTATTATAGTTCTATAATACCTGTAGAAAAATACATATTTGGAACCTACAGACTTCCTGAATGTTTAATAACTACCACTATTCTTTCAGGGGAGGCGGCTGTTCTGGATAAAAGAATGGATTCGCCGGTTATCTATACAAATTCGGAGGAATTATATCTGAACAATATTTTGCAAGACTTAAGAGAACGACTTGCAGAATTTGATGATTTTTTACTATATAACTTCTTTGAAAAGCTGGTGGATAAAAAGTACCTTGAAAAGTTTGAAAATGTTGAAAAGGGGACTGCAGTTTTCAGGACAACTACAGGAAGAACATATTGCATCAAAAAACCATTACTATCAAGTTGGGATGGGTGATAAGACAGTTTGAAAGATCTAATTCTACATAAGCTTAAAGAAAAACATTCGTATGTTTCAGGGGAAGAACTCAGCAACAGTCTTGGAGTATCCCGAACAGCAGTCTGGAAGCATATAAATGAACTGAGGAAGGAGGGCTATATAATTGAGTCCTCCTCAAAGAAAGGGTATTTGCTTGTGGGGGTTCCGGATATACTGGACAAAAGAGAGCTTGTTATCCGGGAAGGTCAGCAAATAGGCCGCGAACTGTTCCACTTCGATGAAATAGACTCCACAAACAATTATGCAAAGAAAATAGCCAATGAAGGGTGCCCGCATGGTACGGTAATTGTAGCCGAAAGGCAGACCATGGGAAGGGGAAGAGTAGGAAGACAATGGCAGTCCGATAACAGCGGCGGGCTGTGGTTTTCAATTGTAGTCAGACCTGATATGGAGCCTGAAAGAGTTCAGGTTATTACACTTGCAGCATCTGTTGCCGTTGTGGAAGGGATAAGAAAAGAACTGGGAGTTAATTGCGGAATCAAATGGCCAAATGATATAATATTAAATAGCAGTAAACTTGGGGGAATACTTACAGAGTTGAGTGCCGAGCCTGGTCACGTTAATTACATTGTGGTAGGAATAGGCATTAATGTAAATCAGAGTTTAAGCGATTTTGATATTGAACTGCAGAATAAAGCTACTTCCATTTTTATAAGTACAGGAAAACAGTGTTCCAGAGTAAAATTACTGGGAAGTATTTTACGTTCTTTTGAAGAAATATACTGTACGCTGCTTGAAGGAAGGGCTGAGGAGATTATCAATAAATGGAACAGTTACTCTGTTACCATAGGAAAAGAAGTAAAAATATTTATTAAAAATATAGAATATATTGGAACGGCACAATCGATTGCTTCAGATGGTAAACTTGTTGTAAAATGTAAAGATGGGAAAACTATGAATGTTTCGGCGGGAGAAGTTCAGGTTAGAGGCCTGATGGGGTATACGTAGAAAAGGCCGGTATTCATTTAATTTATTTTATTTGTTAGTGTAGTCGTTAAAAAGTTATGGTTAGAAAGCTTAGGAGGATTAACCAGTGGTTAAAAAGAATGATTACCCAAAAAAGAATATATCAAAAGACGGAGTATCTAAGGAGGGAGTTCAAATTAGCGAAACTGCCAATCCAAATATCCAGCAGAAGCCTATTACAAAGGAGGCAGAGGTATCCCACAAGGATAGCCATATAAGAAGCAGCCGATCTCCAAGAGACAGTCAACAGAGGGAAAATGGAAATCAATCCGCAAGAACGAGAAATTACCATAGAGACAATCCGGGCAGAGAAGGAAGAGAAAACAGGGAAACTGGAAGACAGCATTTCCAGCGTACTGCCATTAAGCCCCGGGCTGAAGAAACTGTTGAGGATATTGCTGCTGACATAGTCAGAATTCAAAAAGAAATAGAACTGGAATTAAAAGAAATCCGAAGCCTAAGGCTTGGAGTATAACAGATAACAATATTTAATGGTGCGGTGGAGGAATATGATTTTAGTTATTGATGTTGGAAACACGCACATTGTTCTGGGTGTTTATGAAAAGAAAGAACTTCTCGCCAGCTGGAGACTTAATACCGACAGAGAAAGAACCGCTGATGAACTGGGAATGTTTTTGATAAATTTGTTTAGCCATGCAGGCTTAAAAGTTGACGAGGTTGAGGCGGTTATTATAGCATCGGTTGTGCCTCCGATAATGTATACACTGGAGCATTCCATAAGAAAATATTTAAAGCTGGAGCCAATGATTGTGGGGCCCGGTACCAAGACCGGAATAAATATCAGATATCAGAATCCTAAGGAAGTCGGTACCGACAGGATAGTAAATGCTGTGGCGGGATATGAATTATACGGCGGACCGTTGATAATTGTGGACATGGGAACAGCCACCACTTTTTGCGCTATATCATCCAAGGGAGAATATCTGGGAGGTGTTATTTGCCCGGGAATCAAGATAAGTCTGGAGGCATTATTCCAAAAGGCTGCCAAGCTTCCTCGGATAGACCTGGTTAAACCCGAGGGTGTTATTGGTAAAAATACTGTTTCAAGCATGCAGTCGGGTATATTTTACGGATATGTGGGCCAGGTTGACTATATTGTTAAGCGTATAAAACAGGAAATGCAGGAGGACAACATAAAGGTCATAGCTACTGGCGGGCTCTCAAGATTTATAGCAGAGGAGTCAAAAACCATTGATTATCTTAACCCTACGTTGTCATTGGAAGGGTTAAGGATAGTATACGAGAGAAATAAAGTATCAACAAATAAAAAGGACGAGTTTTAGTCCTTTTTTAATTTAAGCCTGAGAAAATGAGAGTAAATAACACTGAATATGTTCAACAAATTTTGATATTAGTTATAAATATTACTTTGTGAAAAAATACTCAATATTCTCCGAAAACCTTATGAATTGCATATAATTGGGTTGTGAAGAAAACATTGTATACATTTTGCTTGAAAATGCATAGAAATTTAAGCATGGGCTAAAATATTAAATGTAATCTCAAAAATTAGCGTTTTTTGCTAATAAAATAAATTAAAATCACGATATTTATGTTTGTAAGTTAATACAAGTTGTGTTACGCTAATAACAATTGCGAAAAAAATGGAGGGAATTTGTATGGGATTTAAAGTAGCTATAATCGGGGCTGGATTTGTTGGAGCATCAGCAGCTTATGCTATGTCCATTAACAATTTGGTATCTGAGTTGGTATTGATTGATGTAAACAAGGAAAAAGCTTATGGAGAAGCTTTAGATATTAGCCATGGTTTATCATTTGCTGGTCACATGAATGTATACTCAGGTGATTATTCAGATGTTAAGGACTGTGATGTAATAGTTATAACTGCAGGTGCTGCAAGAAAACCTGGCGAAACTCGTTTGGATCTTGCAAAGAAAAACACTACAATAATGAAGAGCATTGTTACTGAACTCATGAAGTATTACAATAAGGGAGTTATTGTAAGTGTATCAAACCCTGTTGACGTTTTGGCTTATATGACTCAGAAGTGGTCAGGATTACCAGCAAGCAAAGTAATCGGATCAGGTACTGTTCTTGACAGTGCAAGATTCAGAACTCATATCAGTCAAGCTTTGGGCGTAGACATTGCTAACGTTCACGGTTATATTATGGGTGAACACGGTGATTCACAGCTTCCAGTATGGAGCCAGACTCATATTGCAGGAACACAGTTTGATGCTTACGTTAAGGCTAACGGCTTAAACGTAAATAAGGAAGAACTCTTTAACGAAGTAAAAGCAGCCGGTGCTACAATCATCAAGAATAAGGGAGCAACTTACTATGGTATAGCTCTTTCAATCAACAGAATAGTTGAATCAATCCTGAAAGATTATAAGACTATAATGCCTGTTGGTACTGTTCTTGACGGACAATACGGAATAAAGGACGTATTGATTAACGTTCCAACAATAGTTGGCGGCAGCGGAGCTGAAAAAGTTCTCGAATTGAATATCTCTGACGAAGAATTAAGACTTCTGAGAGAATCTGCTGATAAAATTAAGGCAGTTATTAATGAAGTTAAAGATATCTAATCACTGATTGACTGAAATTGTCGAAAAGTTTTTCATAAAAATTAAGAAATGACTTGTGAAACTTTTCACAATAGTGTAGAATGGATAAGGAACAGATAAATAATAATGGTTTATTATTTATTTGTTCCTTATAACGCATAATTAAGTTATAGATTTTTAGTTTTAATAATTAAAATCGTCTGGAGGATAAAGAAATGGGAACCATTTACGAAGATTCACTTAAAGCGCACGAAGAGTGGGCAGGAAAAATAGAAGTAATTTGCAAGGCTCCATTAAAGGACAAAAGAGATCTTTCACTTGCATATTCACCTGGAGTTGCTCAGCCATGTCTTGAAATTCAGAAGGATGTTGAGAATTCATACAAATACACAAGAAGACACAACATGGTAGCAGTTATCACTGACGGTACAGCTGTATTAGGTTTGGGAGACATCGGACCTGAAGCAGGTATGCCTGTTATGGAGGGTAAATGCTGTCTGTTCAAAACATTTGGAGATGTTGATGCATTCCCGCTTTGCATCAAGTCAAAAGATGTTGATACAATAGTTGAAACTATTAAGTTAATCTCTGGCAGCTTTGGTGGTATCAATCTCGAAGACATAGCTGCACCAAGATGCTTTGAAATAGAAGAAAGATTGAAGAAGGAAACAGATATTCCAATATTCCACGACGACCAACACGGAACTGCAATTGTTACAGCTGCAGGTCTTATTAATGCGTTAAAGGTTGTCGGCAAGAAAATGGAAGACATTTCAATAGTTGTAAACGGTGCTGGTGCTGCCGCTATAGCTATAACAAAGCTTCTTTTCTCAATGGGTCTTAAAAAAGTTGTTCTCTGTGACACTAAGGGTGTTATATATGAAGGCAGAGACAACCTTAACCCAATAAAGGCTGAAATGGCTAAGATTACTAACCTGGAAGGCAAGAGAGGTTCACTCAAGGATGTTATGGTTGGAGCCGATGTATTCATCGGAGTTTCAGCTGCTAATCAGGTTACAAAGGAAATGGTTAAGTCCATGGCAAAAGATCCAATTATATTTGCTCAGGCTAACCCAACTCCTGAAATTATGCCTGAAGATGCTCTTGAAGCTGGTGCTGCTGTTGTTGGTACAGGCCGTTCAGATTATCCAAACCAGGTTAACAATGTTCTTGCATTCCCAGGTATCTTCAGAGGTACTTTTGATGTAGGAGCTCGTGAAATAAATGATGAAATGAAGATTGCAGCTGCTTATGCTATAGCAAACTTGATTTCAGACGATGAAGTAAGACCAGATTATGTAATTCCAAATCCATTTGACCCAAGAGTTGCAAAAGCAGTTGCAGCAGCAGTTGCTGAAGCAGCTAGAAAGACTGGCGTTGCAAGAAGGTAATTTAATTTACTAATCAAAAAAATAAATATTATTATAACAAAGAGAGCTGTCTGAAATGTTAGATAGCTCTCTTTGAGTTTTATGCGAATTATTATTGTTTTAATAATTAGTTCCGTTAAAAAAATTGGCTCTGTATCAATAGTTGGGGTCGAATGGTAAATTGAAATTTCTTATTTTGAACCCCGAATTGAACTCTGACTTAAACTATGAATTAACCTGGAGTTGAGTCAGGAACTTCTTTTACAGAATCCCTGATTTGTAAATGGGGAGGGAACAAGATATTCTTTCCATCAGCACCATTTATCATTGATAATAGAAGATTGGCGGCAGCCTGACCCAATTCTTCAGAAGGATGTACTATGCTGGTGAGTGACACCACTTTTGCCAGCTCAGAATTGTCTATACCAACCAGCGACAAATCCTCTGGTACCTTTTTCCCTATTTGGCGAAGATGATCAATCAGAGTTAAGGCAAGGTGATCGTTAAAACACACGGCTGCAGTGCAGGTATTTAAAGACTCCATAAAGGGGTTCCCGGTGAGAATTTGATTTAAATTTTCCTTTGAATACCAAAAAATATACTCTTCACGGACAGATATGCCATACTCACTAAGTGCTTTAGCGTAACCAAGATAGCGTAAATGTCCCTGACGATTGATGTGTGAAAAGATTCCAGAGATATTCCTGTGGCCTTTACTTAGAAGATGTTGAGCTGCCAGATACCCTGCCTTTACATCATCCAGTGCGACAAAAGGAACTGAAAGTTCTGAATAGCAGGAATTGATAAAAACAATAGGAATTCCACTTTTTATAATTGTATGGTACAAATCAAGATTCACACAAGGCAGGGCACTTCTTGTGGGAGAGATAATAAGTCCATCTACTTGGCGTTCTAACATAGACTGCAGTGATCTGAACTCCATATCTACTGAGTTGTTGGTTGAAGATAACTGTATTGCATACCCGTCCTTTGATAGAACACTTTCTACACCCCGGACAATACTCGGAAATATATAGTTATCTAAATAAGTTGAGATAACTCCTATGATCATTGAACGTTTTCCGGTCTTTACATGGTGGTGTTCCCTCAGTCCTGATATATAAGTACCGCTGCCCTGAACCCGCGTAATAAGCCCTTGGTTCTCCAAAATCTCCAGGGCGCGCCTTACAGTTTGACGGGATACATTGAATTTCTTTCCAAGCTCTGCCTCGGACAAAAATTTATCATTAGGCTTGAAGACTTCATTTTTTATCTGCAATTTCGTCCATTCAACAATATCCAAATATTTAGGAGTGTTAATCATTGATAAACCTCGCTCTCCTACTATTATTGAAAAACTCAGTTAATTATCGCTGCTAACAGGACTAAATAAAGTATTTGTACTATGTATTACTATAAATGTATTATACGAAATGAATACATGTATGTAAAGTTGTAATTACATATTTATTAAATATAATTACATAAAAGGTATTTATATGAAATATTGCTTTATGTAACACAGCAATTTTTACAATTCAAATGACAATATAAGCATATTATTTGTTTTAAGGAATTGTTATTATCAAGTGCAGAAGAGGTTACAAAGAAGGCTGTATATAGGGGGTGCTAGGTTACCAGAGAATATTTTTGCCCTTGAAATGAAATTGCGATAGGCCAACTGATAAATTTGCATAAGATGCTCCCATCTACCATTAATTCTCATAAACGCCACAATACAAATATAAAAAATATTGAAAAAATAATAAAAATTACTAATATTACTTTTTTTAAAAACCTGCCAATATTAAGGCTAAAAGCTTATTCCGGTCATAAAAGTAAAAATAACTTTTAATTCTCAAAATTACCTTTATTAAAAAAATAAAAGAAAAGGGGTGTCACCTTTGCCTGGTCACACACAGAAAGTTACTAATTATTTAAAACGCTATTGGACGCTCTATCTGTTGCTTGCTATACCTGTGGCTTACTTCCTTGTATTCCGTTACATACCGATGACCTATATACAGATAGCATTCAAGAAGTATAGTATCGTTCAAAGCCCCTGGGAAATGCCATGGGCTGACAACTATGGATTTGAGTACTTTATTAAAGCCTTTTCAAATGCTGACTTCCTCTATGCATTACGTAACACTCTTATGCTTAACTTTCTTGATTTGTTAGTTGGATTCCCCGCCCCCATAATATTGGCATTATTATTGAACGAGCTGACTTTTACAAGGTTTAAGCGTGTTACTCAGACTATTGCTTACATGCCGCATTTCCTATCATGGATTATCATTTCAGGAATGGCAATACAGCTCTTTGCTCCAAGTAACGGCCTTGTAAATATATTTCTCAACCGCTTGGGATTTGAACCTATTCCGTTCCTCAATGAACCTAAACATTGGGTGGTGACATATATACTCCTTGGAGTTTGGCAGAGTGTGGGCTGGAACTCAATTATTTATCTTGCTGCACTAACAGGTATAAATCCTGAGTTGTATGAGGCTGCCTCAATTGACGGAGCCGGACGTTTTAAAAAAATATGGCATGTAACATTACCGGGCTTACGCTCAACTATTATAGTTCTGCTTATCATGAATTTGGGTCGCATACTGGGTAGTGAGTTTGACAGACCTTATGCCCTTAAGAATGCCTTAGTTGATAATGTATCCAACGTTATTGCTACATTTGTTTATACCAATGGTATCCGTGGACTCCAATTTTCTTTAACTACAGCGGTGGGCCTGTTTCAGTCTCTGGTCTGTGTTATTTTCCTTTTAGGTGCAAATTCTCTTGCCAAGAGGTTTGGAGAGCGGGGAATTTGGTAAAGAATGAATTTTTTAAGGAGGATATACAGAATGATTAAATCCAGGAGTACAAAAATTGGGGATTGGATAATAGCCTTTCTATGCTTTCTTGTAATATTGATTTGTCTGCTACCACTGGTTAACGTTTTATCCCGTTCCCTCAGCTCATCGGAAGCTCTTATACGAGGTGAAGTTACACTTTGGCCCAAAGGACTCAACTTTGATTCCTACAGATTGGTTTTTAACGACAGCAAGTATGTATTTTCATTGGGGTGGACGGCAGTACTGACAGTTATATGTACAATAGTGTCCATGGTAATGACAACAATATGTGCCTATCCATTGACATATGACAAACTTAAAGGACGAAAAGTTATAAACACATTAATTATTTTCACAATGTATTTTAATGCAGGTACAATACCTAATTATTTGCTTTTAAAGGATCTGGATCTTATCAATAATCCATTGGTTCTTATAATTCCAAGCTGTTTGAGTGTATTCAATATGATTATCATGCGCAGCTTCCTCTATGGTATACCTGAAAGTCTGCGTGAATCGGCAGAAATAGATGGTGCTGGTCCTATCAGGATTCTTATCAGTATATATTTACCTTTGTCTACCTCAGTAATTGCAACCCTTTCATTGTTTTATGCAGTAGGACGCTGGAACGGCTTCTCTGATGCGTTAATGTATATGAACGACAGAAAATACCATCCTATTCAACTGTTGCTGTACAACATAATTAATAACGTTTCAAGTATAGAAGTCTCAGCTCAGGAGGGTTTTACCAATCCCGGGTTGTCAGAGGGTCTTAAGGCTGCAACAGTTATGTTTGCCACCGTACCAATATTGCTGGTTTATCCCTGGCTTCAGAGATACTTTATCACAGGTGTAACCATAGGTGCGGTGAAAGGTTAAATTTTGCTACTTAGACATCCTATGTCTAAAATTATAAAAGGAGGATATTACATGAAAAGAGTTCTTTTAGTTTTATTGGCTTGCCTTCTGGTGTTGAATTTGGCAGCCTGCGGTTCGGGGTCAGATGATAAGGCTACCGGATCTTCAGTTTCGGATTCATCTGCTGCTGGTGGCAGTAGCACTTCAGCCAGCCCTGATCAAGGCTTACCCGGAAGATTTTCAGAAACGAAAAAAATTACAGTTGAAGTATTTGACCGTGCCGTCGACGGAGGTACTAAAGCAGAAGACAACTTCTACACCGACTATATTAAAAAAGGAATGCTTCGCGACTATAATGTAGAAGTTACATTTATTCCGGTACCTCGTTGGACCGAGGTGGAGCACATGAATAATCTCCTTGCCGCAGGAACCGCACCTGATATTTGTGTTACATATAGCTATCCTACTGTTCAGACGTATGCTAATATGGGCGGTATTCTAGACCTGGCTCCACTCCTTGAAGAGAATAAGGATCTGCTTCCTGACTTATATTCACTGCTGGGAGAGACCAATATAAACTGGAACAAAGACCCAGACAAGGGGACAATATGGGCCATTGAGTCAATGCTTTTCCAGAACAAGCGTATTAATACCTTTGTCCGTGAGGATTGGCTAAAGAAACTGAATATGGCAGAACCTACAACTCTTCAGGAGTTTGAAGCAATGCTGCAAGCTTTCAAAGATAATGCATCTACGCTGCTGGGAGCTAATGCCGATAAAATGATACCGTTCCTGCTTAGTGTTGACGTGGGATGGACTGCAGATCATTTAATAACTTCATTCATCCCAAATAACTTTGCAGAAACTGAAGAAGAATACTATGTCTACGGTTTTGATGACAGACATTTATTGTATCCCGGTTTTAAGGAAGGGATCAGAAAACTTAATGAATGGTATAACAAGGGATGGATATGGAAGGATTTCCCTCTTTATCCCGCAGGTGACAAGAATATTGACAATCAGATGAAAGCCGGATATGTCGGTGCCTTTATTCATAATTGGGATTATCCGTACCGTAATGGAGATGACAGTATAGCCGCAAACATTAAGAAATTAGCAGGACAGGATGCAGCCTATATTGCTGTTGAATGTTTCAAAAATGACGCAGGAGTTTATAAGAAATATCTAAGCCCACCCATTGACCGTAAGATATTCTTCCCTGCAACAAATAAAGAGCCTGTTGCATCCCTGCTTTACCTTAACTGGATAAGTAAGTTTGAAAATCGTAAATTCCTGCAGATTGGAGAAAAGGGTGTTACACATGAAGAATTGCCTGATGGCTCGGTAAAGACTCTTGCTACAACCGGTGAGAAATTCATGAACTCTCCATTAAATATTGACTATACTCTTACCATTAACGGATTGGATCTTGGGGATGAGGAAAAAACTAAGAAGTCCATTGCCAACGGTTATGCTGGAGTTGACCCCAAATATGTTACAAGAGCTTATGAGCTTACAAGTAAGGATGCATCAATTGGCAAACAGGTTAATGTAGGACCAATCAAGGCTGAAGAAGGAATGGGACCGGCCCTGAAAGAAAAACGTGACAACATGTTAGTGCAATCTGTTACGGCAAAACCTGATCAGTTTGATTCGGTATACGATAAGGGCTTCAAAGATTATCTGGCTTCAGGTGGTCAGGCTATTATAGATGAACGCAAAGCTGCATTTGATAAGTATTACAAAAAGTAAATATGAAATGAAATTAAACTAAAAAGCTGTGGAGCAGCAAAAGTAAATTCTTTTCTGCTTCACAGCTTTTTGCGCAGCAGATATAACTCTGTTCATAGTACTTTACTCTGAGTTATAGTTTGAGTAAAAATATTTGGGTGTTACACCATACTCCTTTTTAAAGGCCCTGAAGAAATTGGAGTAATCGCCAAAACCACATTGTTTGTATACTTCCGTAATGGGTATACCCTTAAGAATAAGCTCTTTAGCAAGAATAAGCTTTTTTTGGATTATGTATTTGTGAATAGTAGTTCCGGAATGCTTTTTAAATTCTCTGAGCAAATGATATTTACTTAGGTACACATGTTCAGATAAGCTGTCTATGGTTATCTCCTCGTCAATATGGCTGTTGATATATTCGATAATTTCCATTATCAAATTACTCTTTTTTACGTCGGCGTCTGGTTTAATATTATACTGCTCCAAAGCCATATTAATTTGAACAAACAGCTCAATAAAATAAGCCTTATATAGAATATCGCTGCCGATGCCATGATAGTCCTCTATAGAAATAATTTTATGGAGGATCGATCGGATATTTTGCTGCAAGTCTAAGGAGAGTCTGATAACATTATCTTTTTTAGTATAGAAACAGGAAGCTAAATCTGTTTTATCAGTTGAAAGACTGTTTAAAAAATTTTTATCTATCCATAATACAATTCGCTCATAAGGGACAGAGTGGTCCTTTACAACCAGCTGATGAAGCTCTGTAGTATTAACCAGTACAATGTCTCCAGGTTTCAGTGTATATGTTTTTCCTTCGATATAGTAGCTTACATTACCTGAAATAAAGAAAAAACATTCATAAAAATCATGGTGATGAAGAGAAACTTTATCAAGAGTAATATCTGAATAATAGAATATTTCATATTCCTTTGCATGCATTTCCTGACGGGTTTGGTAAGCATGGTATCTCTTTTTCATAAATGCCTCCATTATTATATTATGATTTATGAAGGTTGAAAATACTTTGCCTGTCCATTTTGAAGTAATTTTATCACAGCAATTATTGCAAGTCAAAGGGCAATATAAACATATTAGCATATAGAGGTGAACAGTATAATTTAATTGAGTAAAATGGTTGGAGTTTATGATCCGAAAGTACTTTATACCTTAGAATTAATTGCGATATGATATAACTGAAAAATGAATACTATTAGCAAAAAATGCTGTGTTTAACAGCAAGATATCACCATCACAAGGCGAAGGGTTCTAAGTCCTTTAGTTTTGTGTTTATTTATAAATATTTGTATATTTGGTATATTTGTTTACGATATGATAGTGGATGGGTGATGAAATGGAGAAGGCAATGGATTTTAAACCACATAAGAGTAAGCTTACGCTTCCGAGACTGATAAGTGACGGTATGGTACTTCAGAGAGAAGCAGAAGTAAGAATATGGGGCTGGGCAGAACCAGGAGAGTCAATATCAGTTAAATTTTCAGATATGCATTATAATACCCAGGCAGCCTGTGATGGCAGGTGGGAGGTGTTTCTCCGGGACTTAAAGGCCGGTGGTCCATATGATATGGAAATTAAGACTGTTTCGGATAAAATTACTGTCAGAAACATTTTAGTAGGTGAAGTCTGGATATGCTCAGGCCAGTCAAATATGGAATTACCAATGGCCAGAGTTAAAGACCAGTATCCCGGTGAAATGATTAACTGTGAAAATCCTCTTATAAGAACTTTTAATGTATCTATGAGCTACGATTTTAATGAATCGTTCGAGGATCTGCCTGAAGGCGAATGGGTGTCTTCCAGTCCGCAGACCATTTCTGAATTTTCTGCAGTGGGATACTTTTTTGCCAAAGCTTTATTTGAAAGATACCATATACCAGTTGGATTTATTAGAGCAGCCATAGGAGGTTCTCCCATTGAGTCATGGATTAGTGAGGAAGCCTTAAAAACCTATCCTCATATTATGCAAGACTTGCAGCCCTATAAGGACGACAGCTATGTGGAAAAAACATTAAAATTTGATGCGGCATTAACCGCTGCATGGTTCAGCAGTTTAGACAGGAACGATAAAGGGTTAAATTCTGTAGTACCCTGGTACTCCGAAGAACTGGATACATCAGCATGGTCAACCATGAACTGGCCAGCCACTTTTGAAAAAGAGGGACTCAGAAATTTCAATGGAGTAATTTGGTTCAGAAAAGAGATAGATGTACCCGAAGAAATGCTGAATAAACCAGTAAGGCTGTGGCTTGGAAGAATAGTAGACAGCGACAGGACTTATGTAAATGGTGAATTTGTAGGAGAAGTAACCTATCAGTATCCTCCAAGAAAGTATGACATTCCGGCGGGGCTTTTAAAGAAAGGAAAAAACCTTATTGCAGTAAGAATTATATGCAATAATGGCCTTGGTGAGATTATTCCGGATAAACCCTACAGACTATTTACAGAAGACTGTTCTATAGATTTAACAGGGGAGTGGAAGTATATGGTGGGAGCCTCCTGCGGTCCTCTGCCAAATACAACCTTCGTACAGTGGCAGCCCACAGGCTTGTATAATGGTATGCTGGCACCTTTAACCAGATATACAGTAAAGGGTGCATTATGGTACCAGGGTGAGGCAAATATTCCCAGACCTTTTGAATATTCAAGCCTTATGAGGACTCTGATTGAGGACTGGAGAAAGAGATGGGGCCAGAGCAGTTTTCCTTTCATTTTTGTTCAGCTCCCTAATTACGGTAAACCTGATGATTATCCCGCTGAAAGCCAGTGGGCAGAGCTCCGGGAAGCACAGCTCCAATCCCTGGATATTCCTGATACGGCTATGGCAATTACCATAGATTTGGGAGAATGGAATGACATACACCCTCTCAGAAAAAAAGAGGTGGGTGAGAGGTTGGCAATGGCAGCATTTAGTACAGCTTATGGGGAAAAGATTACAGCATCCGGGCCTATATACAGGGATGTACAGCTAATGGGCAGCAAAATAGTCATCAGCTTTAATAATATCGGAAACGGATTAATGACTGCAGACGGATGTGAACCAAAGCATTTTGCTGTTGCGGGCAGCGATAATAAATTCCTTTGGGCAAAAGCAAAAATAGAAGGTGATAAGGTTATTGTATGGAATGAGGAGATTGCAGAGCCCAGGGCAGTGAGATATGCCTGGGCAGACAATCCGGAAGGGGCCAATCTGGTAAATACAGAAGGGCTGCCCGCCTCCCCGTTCAGAGCGGAAGTAAGGAATTTGTAAAATACCTCATACTTTTTAGCAAATAAAAAAGCTTAAAACGGAGAAAACCAATGAAGCTAAATAAAAGCAATTTGAATGATACATTTTGGGAAAGAACAGGTTTTGAAATTCCTCGGTTCAATCTGGAAGAAATGCAGGATAAAACACGGCAGGAACCCGTCTGGCTGCATTTTGGAACAGGAAACATATTCAGGGGTTTTATTGCAGAATTACAGCAGAGGCTGTTGGACAAAGGAAAAGCCGACAGAGGTATTGTTGCCGTAGCTCCAAATGACAAAATAGAGATAAATGAAGTATATAAACCGGCAGATAATCTGACTATTCTTGTGCATCTTCTTCCTGACGGAAGACTGAACAAAAAGATTGTTGCCAGTGTAGCTGAATATCTGGTGGGAAGTCCGGAGGAAACTTCAGACTGGATGCGGCTGAAGGAAATATTTTGTAAGAAGTCACTGCAGATGGTAAGCTTCACGGTAACTGAAAAGGGTTATGGTATAATCGATCTGTCGGGTGAATACCTACCGGAAGTAAAAGAGGATATTCACAAAGGTCCTGAGAGTCCTAAAAGCTTAATGGCAAAAATTGCTTCACTGTTATATTACAGGTATAAAAATGGACAGCTTCCAGTTGCCCTGGTAAGTATGGATAATTGCTCTCACAATGGAGATATTCTTAAAAAATCCATAAAAACAATTATAGAAAACTGGGTCCAGAAAGGATTTGTAGAAGAAGGTTATCTTGCTTATATCGAAGACAGTTCGAAAGTTTCATTCCCATGCACAATGATAGACAAAATAACGCCCAGACCATCTGAGGAAGTAAAGAAAAATCTTACAGATGCAGGTATAGAGGGCATTAAAATATTATGTACCTCAAAAAATTCACATGTTTCCCAGTTTGTTAATGCTGAAAGGCCCCAATACCTTGTTGTGGAGGATAACTTTCCTAATGGGCGTCCGCCTCTGGAAGCAGCGGGTGTATATTTTACCGATATGCCTACAGTAGACAAGGTGGAAAAAATGAAAGTCACCGCTTGTCTGAATCCCATTCACACAGCACTTGCAATCTTTGGCTGCCTGCTGGGATATAAACTGATAGCAGATGAAATGAGGGATGAGCAGCTCAGAAAGCTTGTTGAAAAAATGGGCTACAATGAATGCATGCCTGTAGTGGCAGATCCTGGGATAATTAATCCCGCACAATTTTTAGATGAAGTTTTAACCCAAAGACTCCCCAACCCGTTTATTCCGGATACACCCCAGAGAATAGCCTGTGATACCTCCCAAAAAATACCCATCCGATTTGGAGAAACCATAAAAACTTACTATAATCACCCTGTTCTTGATGTTAAAAGACTGACCTTTATACCGCTGGTACTGGCAGGATGGTGCAGATACCTGATGGGTGTGGATGATAATGGCAACAAAATGGAGCTCAGTCCGGACCCTTTACTGGATGAACTGAAGGCCCATTTTCGGACAGTTAGGCTCGGAGAGCCTGATTCGGCAGGGGATTCATTGAAAACTATCCTGTCAAATGGAAGAATATTCGGTATGAATCTTTATGAGGCCGGCTTAGGAGATAAGATAGAAGGATACTTTAGAGAAATGCTGACTGGAAAAAATGCAGTAAGAAAAGTACTTAAAAAGTTAACAGATAATTAAAGATTTAGTCTGGTTAGTTATAGAATATGTACAGCAGCATTAAAACGAGGAGATGATATTCTTGAAAATAACTTTCAGATGGTTTGGAGAACAGGACGACAGTGTAAAACTGGAACAAATTAAGCAGATTCCGGGAATTACCGGGGTGGTCGGAGCACTGTACGACGTACCTGTTGGTGAAATCTGGCCCATGGAAAAAATTTTGGCTCTGAAAAAGACTGTTGAAAATGCCGGACTTGAGCTGGAGGTAATTGAAAGTGTAAATATACATGAGGATATTAAGCTTGGCCTGCCTTCAAGAGACCAATATATTGAAAATTACAAGCAGTGCATCAAAAATCTTGGAAAAGCGGGAGTTAAGGTTATCTGCTATAACTTTATGCCAGTATTCGACTGGCTGAGATCTGAATTGGCATATAAGCTTTCTGATGGCTCAGAGGCACTATTTTATGATCATAATGTTGTCAGGGATATAGACCCGGTAAAACTGGTTGAAGATATGGCTACAAATTCAAATGGTTTTATACTTCCTGGCTGGGAGCCTGACAGACTGGCAGAGCTGAAGGATACCCTGGAAAAGTATAGGGAAGTGGATGAAGAAAGGTTGTTTGAAAATTTAAAATACTTCCTTGAAAATGTTATACCGGTATGTGAAGAGTATGATGTGAAAATGGCCATACATCCCGATGATCCACCCTGGTCACTGTTTGGCTTGCCAAGAATAGTGACCTCCAGAGAGAATCTGGACAGACTGATTAAGCTGGTTGACAGCCCATATAACGGATTAACCCTTTGCAGTGGTTCACTTGGGGCAAATCCTGCAAATAATATTCCTGAATTGATCAGACACTTCGGAAGTATGGGCAGAATTCACTTCGGACATGTAAGAAATATAAAATTCATCGGAGACAAGGTTTTCCATGAAAGCTCACATCTGTCCTCTGATGGTTCCCTTGACCTGTTTGAAATCATGAAGGCATACCACGACATAAATTTTAAGGGATACATTCGTCCGGATCACGGCAGAATGATATGGGGAGAAAAGGCCAGACCAGGTTACGGTCTATATGACAGAGCCTTAGGGATAGCATATATAAATGGACTTTGGGAAGCCATATCAAAAATGAAAAGTCAGTAGCTTTTTGTCAAAATTAACTAAATATAGAAATTTATATATAGTGGTACATGAAATTAATCCCAGGAGGAAGCATATGAGCGAATATACCATAAGAACCAGTCCTAAAAGTACTTCCATGTATAAATGCTGGTTAAAATATTATAAGATCCAAAACAAAAAATTACTGGATGAGTATAGGGCTCTGTTGAGAGAAGTTTCTGTCAGTGAGAATACAATAATTATTCAGAATACTGTTGATGAATTAAAGAAGGGTTTAACAGGAATCCTTGGAATAAAGCCTGTTGTGTCCGATGGTGCATCAAAAACTGCTAAATTCTTTATTGGTACTCTTGCCGGAAATAAGAAACTGGAAGCATGGCTCGAAAAGGAAAAGGACCAGCTGGAGGAAGAGGGTTTTATAATAAAGCTTGTAACTGAGGATAACAGTAAAAAAATTATAGTTGCCGGGAAAACAGATAAAGGTTTAATGTATGGAATATTCTGTATGTTAAGGCTGATACAAACTGAAACAGCCGTAGAGAACCTACCGAGAATTGAAAATCCTGTAAACCAGTTAAGAATGATAAACCATTGGGATAATATTGACGGAAGTATTGAAAGGGGTTATGCAGGCAGGTCTATATTTTTTAAGAAAAACAAAGTAATAAAAAATCTTTCGAGAGTTTCCGACTATGCAAGGCTCATGGCTTCAGTAGGTATAAATGCCATAGCTGTTAATAATGTCAATGTACATAAATTTGAAACTCTTCTGATAACCGATAAATATATTAAAGATATCGTCAGACTCAATGAAGTATTTAGGGGCTATGGAATTAAGCTGTATTTGAGCATAAATTTTGCCAGCCCTATTTCAGTAGGGGATCTTGACACAGCAGATCCCTTGGATGAAAGAGTGCGTCAGTGGTGGAAGGAAAAAGCGGAATTTATTTATTCAAATATACCCGACTTTGGTGGTTTTCTTGTTAAAGCGGATTCCGAAGGCAGACCTGGTCCCTTTACCTATAATCGCACTCATGCAGACGGTGCAAACATGCTGGCAGAAGCTTTAAAACCATATGGGGGAAAAGTTATATGGAGATGCTTTGTGTACAATTGCCAGCAGGACTGGAGAGACCGCACTGTGGACAGAGCTAGGGCAGCATATGACAATTTTATGCCCCTTGACGGTTCTTTTGCTGATAATGTAATGCTTCAGATTAAACACGGCCCAATGGACTTCCAGGTACGGGAACCTGTATCTCCACTTTTAGGGGGACTGACAAAGACAAATCAGGTACTGGAGCTGCAGATTACACAGGAATACACCGGACAGCAAAAGCATTTATGCTATCTTGTACCAATGTGGAAGGAAGTATTGGATTTTGATACCTATGCAAAGGGCAGGGGTACAACTGTAAAGAAAATAATCAGCAGGGAAGTGTTCAGCAATAATCTGGGAGGTTTCGCTGCTGTTACAAACATTGGTGATGATACCAACTGGACCGGACTTCAGCTTGCTCAGGCCAACACCTTCGGATATGGCAGACTGGCATGGAATCCGGATTTGACCGCCAGTGAAATAGCAGAAGAATGGATAAGGCTTACTTTTTCCAACAGTCAGGCTGTGGTTGATACTATTAAGGAAATGCTTCTTGGCTCCTGGAGAATATATGAAAATTATACCTCACCTTTGGGGATAGGTTGGTTTGTTAATCCAAACCACCATTACGGGCCTAATGTTGATGGTTATGAATACGACAGATGGGGAACCTACCACAGGGCTGATATATGGGGAATAGGTGTGGACAGAACTGTAAAAAGCGGTACAGGCTATGCAGGACAATATCATAAAGAAGTTGCGGAACAATATGAAAGCATTGACAGGTGTCCCGAGGAATTACTTTTGTTTTTCCACCACGTTCCATACCGCCATCGTCTGAAATCGGGAGAAACTTTGATACAATACATTTACAATACCCATTTTGCAGGTGCTGAACAGGCCGAAGATTTGATGAGGAAATGGCAGAGTCTTCAGGGAAAGGTGGAAGAGGATGTATATATTCATGTGCTGAAAAGGCTGAAGGTTCAGGTAGAACACTCCAAAGAGTGGAGGGATGTAGTAAATACCTATTTCTTCAGAAAAACCGGGATTCCAGATGAACTTGGCAGACAAATTTATTAGAGAAGAACAGCAAAACCACTTTTTGTGTTGAAATCACTGAAAGTGATCTGGGAGGATAGTATGGAGAATATCCCTGACTATAAAAATAAAGAATTGAGCTTTGAGTCCAGAGCAAAAGACCTGGTTTCAAGAATGACTCTGGAGGAGAAGGTTTCACAAATGATGCACAGTGCTCCGGCTATACCCCGCTTGGGCATAAAAGCCTATAACTGGTGGAATGAGGCACTTCACGGAGTTGCCAGAGCCGGAACAGCAACGGTATTCCCTCAGGCAATAGGGATGGCAGCAACCTTCGATGAGGAGCTTCTCTATAAAGCCGCAGATATAATTTCCACAGAGGGCAGGGCAAAGTACCATGAGGCACAGAGAAAAGGCGACACAGATATATATAAGGGATTGACCTTCTGGGCTCCCAACGTAAATATATTCAGAGATCCCCGCTGGGGAAGGGGTCATGAAACCTTTGGTGAAGATCCCTATCTTACAGGAAAGTTAGCTGTGGCCTTTATTAAAGGACTTCAGGGAGACCATGAAAAATATTTAAAGACTGCAGCCTGCGCCAAGCACTTTGCTGTTCACAGCGGACCTGAGGGAGAGCGGCACAGTTTTAATGTCATTGTTTCAAAAAAAGATTTGTTTGAAACTTATCTTCCTGCCTTTAAGGAATGTGTAAAAACCGCCGGGGTTGAAGCTGTTATGGGAGCCTACAACAGAACCAATGGTGAACCCTGCTGCGGCAGTAAAACATTACTGAAGGATATTTTAAGAGATAAATGGGGCTTCAGAGGTCATGTAGTTTCTGACTGTTGGGCAATCAGAGACTTCCATGAAAACCACATGGTGACCAGGACGGCACCTGAATCTGTTGCATTGGCTTTAAACAATGGCTGTGACCTTAATTGCGGCAATATGTATATTAACTTACTGATTGCCCTCAAAGAGGGCCTTGTGACTGAGGAGCAGATAGATTGCTCGGTCATCAGGCTGATGACAACCCGTATGAAGTTGGGAATGTTTGATGAAGATGAGGTTGTCCCCTATGCCTCAATTCCATATGAAGTTAATGATTGTCATCAGCACAGGGAATTTTCCCTGGAAATGGCTAAAAAGGCATTGGTACTTCTGAAGAATGAAAATAACACCCTCCCTTTAAATAAAGATAAAATAAAATCCATAGCAGTTATCGGTCCCAATGCCGACAGCCGCAGTGCCTTAATAGGAAATTATTTTGGCACTGCATCAAGCTATACCACAGTACTGGAAGGCATTAAGGCTACTGTTATGCCTGATACAAGGGTATACTATTCCCAGGGATGCCACCTCTTCAAGGAAAAGCCTGGTCTGGCTGCACCTAAGAACTTTTTTGGTGAGGCATTGGCGATGGCTGAAAGAAGCGATGTGGTAGTTCTCTGTCTTGGACTTGATGCCACTTTGGAAGGGGAACAGGGGGATGTGTCCAATGAATATGCCAGCGGAGATAAACCAAATCTGAATTTACCAGGTCACCAGCAGGATCTTCTTGAAGCAATTTGTGCCACTGGAAAACCTGTGATACTTGTGCTTTTATCGGGAAGCGCTCTGGCGGTTAACTGGGCAGATGAACATGTACCGGCTATTATACAGGCCTGGTATCCTGGAGCCGAAGGAGGAAAGGCGGTAGCATCACTGCTTTTTGGAGAATACAGCCCCAGCGGCAGACTGCCGGTTACTTTCTACAGAACAACTGAAGAACTGCCGGATTTTCGAGATTATTCAATGGAGGGGCGTACTTACAGATATATGAAGCAGGAGGCCCTGTATCCTTTCGGTTATGGACTTAGCTACTCAAGGTTTGAGTATGGAGAGCTTAGTTTATCAAAGAGTACTATAGGTGTTGGAGAAGAAATTCAATGCAGTGTTACAGTAAAAAATATTGGCGCTTTTGAGGCCGATGAAATAGTTCAACTTTATCTACAGGATGTTGAGGCAAGTACAGTGATACCTAAATGGCAGCTGGCCGGTGTGAGAAGAGTTCATCTATTGCCGGGAGAAACTGCTGAAGTAGAGTTTACTGTAACTCCAGGACAAATGGCGGTCATAGACCAGGAAGGTAAATGTATTCTGGAGCCAGGTAAGTTTAATATATATGTTTCAGGAAATCAGCCTGACAGGAGAAGTATACAGTTGACCGGAAACAATGTTTCCAAAGGCAGTTTTGAGCTTATAGGTTGCAGGATGGAGATTGAGTACTAAAATATAAAATAACATTTGTTAACAGGTAGAATTCCCAAATCTGCTCTTTGTACAGAAATAAGGAATTCAGGCAAATGACTCATTATGGTAATACAACAAATTACCATAATGAGTCATTTATTTTGTATTTGACATATTTTGTTTTTTATAATACAGTGATATATTGACATTGGTGTAATTTATATCAATGCAAAGTAATAACTGCCAGATATTAAACGGGGTCACACCTGGGGCGGAGGATTTATTCCTATGTTACATAATAAAATCATTAAGCCATTCAGTGATATGAAGCTTCGTACAAAGCTGCTTGTTTCATACTTGTTTGTGGTATTACTGCCGCTGGTAACGGTGGGGTATTTTCTCATAGACAAAACAACAGAAACCTTTTTAAACCAGACCGATTATATTAATAAAGTCAACTTCCAGCAGGTTAAAAAAAATATTAGTGATCAATTGAAAGACTATATGGAAGTTTCCAGTATGGTGGAAGCTGAAAAACCGCTAATAGATTATGTTAATAACACATATGATGATAATATAGAGTTTTTTGATAAGTTTGTAGAGTATTTACGGTTGTCGGATACTTATACAGGAGTTATGCGATTAAAAGTAAATGAAAAGGCAAAATTGGCTATTTATTCAACAAATGATTCGATAATAACTGACGGTGCCTTTATATATAAAATAGATGATGAGTTCATACAAAATACACAGTGGTGTAAGCGAAGCATAAATGCAAATGGGGATATTATTATTTACGGCCCATACCAGAATAAGAACGGCCAGAATGTATTTTCAATATGCAGGCTTTTAAGACAAAACGCAAAATACATCAACATTGTAAAAATTGAAATATATGAAAGTGAAATTTACAGGTTTATGTCAAAAGAGGCGGCCTACAAGAAAGTCTTTCTGGTAAATGATGAAAATGTAATAGTATCATCTACAGAAAGAGAGTTAATAGGTAAAAATATTAATACGGTAAGTAGTATACCCAATATTGAATATAATAAGTACACTGACTTTAGCGAAATACGGGATTATGAAACAGACAATATAGTTTTTATTGATAACTTCAATGATATTAAGGCATTAAAAAACTGGAAGATAGTATCGGTGACTTCATCGGAATCGGTGCTCAATGATATAAGACAAATTGTGATTAACAGTATTTTTATCTGCTTTATCATTTTTCTTGTAACTGTAATTTTTGTACTGCTTTTTGTAAGTAAGCTCACTAAAAGACTTAAGCATCTTGTATTGAATATGTCAAATATACGAGACGGTCGTTTTGATGTCTTTGTAGATGTAAGTGGAAGTGATGAAATAGCCGAGTTATCAAAGAATTTCAAGAGTATGATTGATAGGATTAATCATCTCATCAACGAAGTATATGTGGCCGAGATGCAGGTCAAGGACCTGAAAATAGAGAAGCAGCAAGCAGAGATATGGGCTCTTCAAAGTCAGATAAATCCACACTTTCTTTTTAATACAATGGAATCCATAAGGATGGACCTGTGGCTGAAAAAGGAGTATGAGATATCTGAGGTTATAGAGAGATTTTCCACTCTGCTTAGAAAAAGTATAGAATGGTCTGACGAAAGTAATACCATAGGACATGAAATACAGCTGATTGAAGACTACCTAAAAATTCAAAAATACAGATATGTAAATAAATTTGATTACATAATAAGCGTTGGTCAGGAGTTTTATGATTATACTATCCCTAAGTTCACACTGCAGCCCATTGTGGAAAATGCTATTTATCACGGCCTGGAGCTTAAAAATGGTAAAGGTTGTGTTACTATTACAGCTGAGTTTGTTGGTGAGAATATAAGGATTAAGGTAACAGATGATGGGATGGGAATGAAAAAAGAGGTTCTCAATGCCTTGCAAAATGACCTGGAAGGTCAGGATTCTGTTAATGGCAGAAAGGCACGTATTGGTATTAAAAATGTACATCAGCGTTTGAAACTTAACTATGGTAATAAGTATGGTTTGAAGTTTGAAAGCCAGGAGGGCTTTGGAACTCAGGTAGAAGTGCTGCTGCCGGGAATAAAGCAATGTTAAAGGTTAGTTCTGAAGGAGATGTGGGAATGTATAACGTATTAATTGTGGATGACGAACCTAGAATATGTGCAGGCTTAAGTGTCTTTATTGACTGGGAGTCAGTGGGCTTCAGGGTTCTAAACACTGCCGGAAATGGACAGGAAGCATTGGAGGAACTGAAAAGGAATCGATATAATCTTGTGATTACTGACATCAGAATGGCTATGGTGGATGGACTTGAGCTAATCCGGACAATGCATGTGCAAAATCCTAAGGTGAAGGTATTGATTATAAGTGGGTATAATGATTTTGAGTATGCCAGGGAAGCCATAAGATACGGTGTGAGGGGTTATTTGCTAAAACCCATAAACAGTGACGAATTACTGAATTCAGTGTTGAGAATAAAGGAAGAACTGGACAGAGAAAACGATGATATGCTTAAAAACCGTGAAATCAACTATTTAAGCAGGGATAAATTCCTGTTCGACCTGGCAAACGGGGCTTTGGGCCAAAAGGACATAGAGGTAAAGCTTAATGAGCTGGATATGGATTTTACAGGAAAAATTTTCTCACTGGGACTTATTGAAATAGAGGAATTCAATCATATTGCCCAATCTGATACCGAGGAAGCTAATTTGATAAAATTTAGTGTAAGAAATATTGCAGAAGAAATAATAAGTGAGAATAATCTGGGATACATATATGAAGATATAAACGGCCGGTTAGGTATTCTGATGTGTGTTGAAACGCAGGGCTTCAGCGAGAAAAGGACTGCTGACTGCCTGAAACTCGTATGCGATGTGATTGAAAAGTACCTTCACAGGAATATAAATATTGTATATGGAAATTTTACAAAAGAAGTTATGGAAATAAGGACAAGCAGAAGACAGGCTCAAAAGGCACTGGACAGCATAATGCTGCCGGGGCGTGAAAGCGTGGTGCCCTATAGTCGGATTATGCTCGAAGAAAAAAGTGTATTGGACCTTGAATGGAATAATGAAGCACTTATATCGTTTATTGAGGTTGCTGATAAAGAAAAGGTTGCGGCCGAAATAGACAGCCTTTCAGAGGAGCTGGCATCCAAATGTATTTCTAAGGAAGTTGTAAACGGAATTGCTTATAATATTATTCTGAAAATATGTACTGTTGTAAGAAGTTATAACGGTGATGTAAATGAATTGTTTAATTCCATGGGCATAAATGCCGAAAGTCTGGAATTCCCCAATTTGCAGAAGTATAAAGAATGGCTTCTGATGCTGTGTCTGGGGACCTGTGACTACATACTTGAATTACAGGATCGCAAATCTGTAAGTACTTTCAACCAGATAAGAAAATATATAGATGAGAACTACAGCAAAGATTTAAGCCTTAAGTCCCTGTCTGAGATTTTCTATATGAATTCTGCATATCTTGGACGGCTCTTTAAAAATAATATGGGAGAAAGCTTCAATGACTATTTAAACAAGGTGAGAATATCAGAAGTGAAAAAGTCCTTGCTGCAGGGGAATGAGAAAATATATTCTTTGATAACCCGAGTGGGCTACAGTAATCATGAACATTTTTACAGGCAATTCAAGCGCTATGAGGGCATTTCATTTGCAGAATATAAACAGAGGATTAAAGAAAATATAAACAAATAAATCTGGAGATTTTCAACTATATCAAATTAAGTACTAATGGGGTATAATTTATCACTTAAACTGGCAATTAAAAAGGGCTATTATAATAACACAATTACAGTTGAACACAGAATTAATACGCTGAAGCTGACAGAGTTAGGAAGGTGGGTTATTATGAATAGGGGATTCTCTTCTGAAAGGAAGGGTGTATTGGCCAGGTTTAAGAAAAACTCTCCCTTTGTTTTTATGGTTCTGCCGGGATCTATACTCCTTCTGATTTTTGCATATCTACCTATGGCAGGCATTTTTATAGCATTTAAAAACATGAAATTTTACAGCAACAGTATATTCACAAACTTTTTTCAAAGTGAGTGGGTGGGATTTAAAAATTTTGAGTTTTTTTTCAAAACACCCGACGCTTTCACTATCACAAAGCACACCGTTCTATACAATCTTGTCTTTATAATACTTGGTGTTGTTATTCCGGTTGCCTGTGCTATCTGCTTAAATGAAATCAGCAGAGGTATGGCCCGGTTTTACCAGAGTGCAATGCTTTTTCCGTATTTTCTCTCATGGGTGGTTGTGAGCTACCTTGTCTATTCCTTATTGAACCCTGATTACGGAATGATTAACAGAACTTTGGAAAACTTACTGGGAAAAGAGGCAATTGACTGGTATACAAATTTGGATGCATGGCCGTTTATATTTTGCCTTCTGAATGTGTGGAAGTATTCAGGATATGGAACAGTTATATATCTGGCGGCCATAACCGGAATATCAAGTGAATTCTATGAATCAGCCACAATTGATGGTGCCTCCAAGTGGCAGCAGGTTATATACATAACAATACCAAATTTAAGACAAATCATATGTATACTTACCATTCTGGCTGTGGGAAGGATCTTTAACGGAGATTTTGGACTGTTTTACCAGGCATCAATGCAGTTGGGTTCAGGTTTTCTCAAACCAGTGGGTGAGGTCATTGACACCTACGTATACGGTGCACTGGTACAGGTTGGAGACATAGGCATGGCCTCTGCTGCAAGCTTATACCAGTCAGTAGTAGGCTGTATTATGGTTATAGTTTCAAATATGATTGTAAGAAAAATTGATAGAGACAGTGCTTTGTTTTAGGAGGAGTATCCGTGAAAAATAGACATTTTAACAGTGTTTCGTTTCCTGCAAGTGTAATTATACATATTATTTTTATCATTGCTACAGCAGCCTGTATTTTTCCTCTTTTTCTTGTTCTGGGAATATCAGTATCTGATGAACAGTCCATTATGGAGTCAGGGTATAAATTGATTCCTGATTTGGTAAGCTTTGAAGCCTATAAATACATATTCAAGGTAAAAGGTATGGTATTTACGGCATATGGGCTGACAATATTCATTACTGTATCCGGAACGTTCCTAAGTACTCTGATAACTGCAATGTATGCTTATTCAATTTCGAGAAATGAATTTGCATATAAAAATTTCTTTACATATTTCCTGTTCTTTACAATGATATTTAATGGAGGAATGGTTCCCTGGTATGTAGTATGTGTAAAGCTACTTCATATAAACAATAACATTCTTGGGCTTCTCCTTCCTTACCTGATTAACGGATTCTACGTAATAATTATGAGGACCTTTTTCAAAACAAATATACCCGATTCCATTATAGAGTCGGCCAGAATTGACGGATCAGGAGAGTTAAGAACATTTTTTAAAATTGTGTTGCCATTATCTCTTCCCGGCATAGCTACAGTGGCACTTTTTACGGCTCTGGTATACTGGAATGACTGGTGGCTTCCGCTAATGCTAATTACAAATTCAAAATTATATAATCTGCAATTTTTGTTGTATAAGCTGATGACTAATATTGAAACCCTCAGCCGGCTTTCAACAAATATTACAGGATTGCAATATGCAAAGGTTCCCAGCCAGGCTGCAAGGATGGCCATGTGTATTGTATCAATAGGGCCTATCATGCTTGCGTATCCTTTCTGTCAGAAATACTTTGTCAAGGGCCTGACTGTAGGAGCTGTAAAAGGTTGAAATTGAGAATCATGCGTATTCGGATTCTCAGAGATTAGTAGAAATTATTATAACTTAAAAATAAAAATAAAAAAATAAAAGGAGGACTATTTATGATCAAAATTAAAAGGGGCTTGTCAATGCTGCTGGTAGGTTTTGTTGCATTCAGTACAGTACTATCCGGCTGCGGCAGCAGTGAACCAGGAACCGACACAAAGGAGGTATCACAGCAAAGTCAGGCGGCCTTGAGTACAGAAGGGCAGAGTAAGCCCTCAGAGCTGAAAGAAGTAAATCTTGTCTGGTACTTTGTAGGTCCTGGTGAACAAAGGGATACTGCCAAAGTGGAGGAAGAGGTAGCAAAATATCTGAAGGATAAAATTAATGTAAAGCTTAGCCTCAAATGTTTGGATTGGGGTACATATGAGCAAAAGATGAACGCCATGATTGCTGCAGGAGAACCCTTTGACCTATGCTTTACGGCGTCATGGATGCTGGATTATAACAGAAATGCAAGAACAGGCGCATTTGTGCCAATTAATGACCTGATGGACAAATATGCTCCAAAAACAAAGGAATTACTGGGAGAAGAGTTCCTTAAGGCTTCCCAGATTGATGGTAAAAACTATGCACTGCCTTGTAACAAAGAAAAAGCACGTAGTTATGGAATAGTATACAATAAGGCTACTGCTGAGAAATATGGCTTTGACATGTCCACTGTAAAAAGCATTAAGGATCTTGAGCCAATGCTTAAAACGATAAAAGAAAATGAACCTTCTGCATTCCCATTCATAGGGGGCTCCCTTGCCTTCGGTATTTATGACTGGCATGCTTCAAACTCCAATGAAAATCCTGATGTTGGAGATATAACTGCTGAAGGAAAGGTTATAAATCAGTTTGAAACCCCTGAGTTTAAAGAGATGTGGCAGCTGATTCACAAGTATTACAAGGCTGGTTACATAAGAAAAGATATAATTACACAGCAGAACGTTGTTGAGGAAGCTGTAAGCAGTGGGCAAGCATTTGCATGGTGCGTAAATCTCAAGCCCGGTTATGCTGAAGAATATACTGCTAATAAGCAGCTAAAGGAAAAACATGGGTTTGAACTTGGGCAGATTGATTTCACAGATCCTATTATGTGTACTGCTGATGTAATGGGATCAATGACTGCTATTTCAAAAACTTCCTCAGATCCTGAGAGAGCTATGATGTTTCTGGAACTCTTTAACACTGATAAATATCTGAATAATCTTATTAATTTTGGTATAGAGAACACACATTATAAGAAGATTGATGACAACACCATAGAAGCAATTCCTGATTCCGGCTATGCTCTGGGTATGCAATGGGCACTTGGAAATCAGTTTATAAATTATCTGCAGAAAAACGAAATACCAAATAAATGGACACTGTTTGAAGAATTCAATAAGGCTGCAAAGCCATCTCCGGAACTTGGCTTTATATTCAATCCGGAAAGTGTAAAAACTGAAATAGCCGCATGTGATACCGTTATTGGGCAATATGCCAGAGCGCTGGACAACGGAGTAATAGACCCGGATAAATACCTGCCTGAATTTTTAAGTAAACTTAAAGCAGCCGGTGCTGATAAGATAATCGCAGAAAAGCAGAGACAGTTTGATCAGTGGAAGGCATCAAAAAAATAACTTTTAGCAGCAAATAATAAAGGGATGGGAGAGGATTGATTATTTACAGCATATTTCCATCCCTTTTTATTTCACGTTTATTTGCCAATGAGGTTCATATGGCGTGTGTGAAGGCATTACTTGCAGTACTAATCTGAACATGCTGGAGGGAGCTGCAGCAGGTGAATGTCCGGGTAATTAGCTTAAAATGCGGCTGTCTCTTTAGCATGGTTTCAGAACAAAATGTTGCTAAAGAGTTTGATTATGAAGACGAATGAGCGTGAAGACACATTTTCAAATCATGGTACATTTCACGTAGCAAGGATCCGCTAAGTGGATTACTACTCTATCGTGCTCTTTGTGTGGAGGAACTAGTGTGAAAAGCATTTTATAGGCCCCGTGTATTTCACACGGCGAAAGTCACTATGTATTTTATCATATCTTATGTATATGCGCTATGCGCCACTTATGGAGGGATATATGAAAAATAAGTTTATTGCGTTATTGCTGACAGTAAGCATGATAATTACTTTTTTACCTGTATCGGTCTTTGCCGGGAATATACAGAGTAATGAGTTTAGTGACATGCAAAATAGCTGGGCATATTCAGGAAATATCAGACCTGATAATCAATGGAAGCTGATACTGAGGGACGATTTTACAGGGAGTAGTATTAACACTGATATATGGACTGCAGTAAATACTGATGAGGTTTACAACAACGAACTGGAGTGCTACAGAGAATCCAATGCTTATACTGAGAATGGAAAACTGGTTTTGGAAGCAACAAAACAAAAAAACGAAGCCGGAACCAAGGAATATACCTCAGCAAAACTAATTACAAAGGGAAAAAAGAGCTGGACCTACGGAAGGTTTGAGATCAGAGCAAAGCTGCCTGCAGGGAAGGGAATCTGGCCAGCTATATGGATGATGCCCGAGGATGATTATATTTTTGGAGGATGGCCCTCCGGAGGAGAAATTGATATTTTGGAATTCCTGGGACATGAAACCAATAAGGTCTATGGGACAATCCACTATGGAAATCCCCACGGTTCTACTCAGGGGAGTTATCAACTGACCGGAGGCGATAATTTTACAGACAGTTATCATGTCTTTGCTCTGGAGTGGGAACCGGACGAAATTCGATGGTATGTAGACGGTAACTTGTATTTTACCGAAAACTACTGGTATTCAGGTAATCCGTCAGAAGCTGATTATTATACATATCCAGCGCCCTTTAACAGGGATTTTTACTTAATACTGAATCTTGCCGTTGGTGGGGATTGGCCCGGAAACCCTGATGAAAAAACAAAATTCCCTGCAAAAATGTATGTAGACTATGTAAAGGTTTATCAGAAGGATAACTATGAAGCTGCAGGCGAAAGACCTTCAGCTAACGCAGAAACATCTAAGGGAAGGGAGCCCCTGACCGATGGAAATTACATATATAACGGTTCATTTGACCAGCAGGTTGAAGGAGTACCGGGAATAAACAATGGTGACGGAGGCAAGGATATTAACAATACCTCTTATTGGACATTTTCACATGTAGACGCAAATGATGGAACTGCGCAGGCCTCAAACCATAACGGAGCACTCAAAGTGGATATAACAAATCCGGGTACTGCTACCTATGGTGTTCAGTTCTACCAGAGACCCCTGAACATGGAGAAGGGTGAAGTATACAAGGTTACCTTTGACGCATGGGCTTCTGAGAACAGAAGTATAATGTCAAAGGTGGGAGCCGAGGCAGATAAAGCCTATGCCAATTACTCAGGAGACAATATTTTCTCTCTTACCTCTGAAAAGCAGACTTTCAGCTATCAGTTCAAGATGACAGGTGAAAGCGACCCCAGTTCCCGTTTGGAGTTCAATCTGGGAAACCAGGGGACGAATACTGTTTGGCTGGACAATGTAAAATTGGAAAAGCTGGTAAAGGATCCAAATACTCCAAGGGACCCGCTGCCTGGGGGAAATCTGATCTATAACGGCAATTTCGATCAGGGCTCCAAAAGTATGGTATACTGGCAATTCAGTGTAAAGGATGGTGCAGTTGTTACCGGGACAGTAGACCATGATATTTATAAAAAGGAATTTAAGGCGCAAATTAGCAATGGCGGTATTAAGAATGATTCTATAGTACTTTCTCAGGACCATTTGAACATTGAAAAAGGTAAGTCCTACAGAATTTCTTTCAGTGCAAGATCTGACAAGAACAGAAGCATAAAGGTGGACGTGGCAGGTACAGGAACCAACGGAATAAGCTATTCTCAGGTAAAAACATTAGATCTGACAACTTCAATGAAAACTTACACACACGTATTTGAGATGAAGTCTGATACTGATGCAAAAGCACAGCTTAGGTTTATGCTGGGCGGAGACACTGGAACGGTGTACATTGATAATGTTTCTTTAGTGAGCTTTATACCTTCAGCATCTGTCAGAATTGAAGCAGAAAAGGCTGATGCTGTCGGGGAGGTAGTCAGTAATGGTGATGGCTCCGTTACATTCTTGAGCGGAGGAGGGTCAATCAGCCACAGTATTACTGTCCCAAAAGCAGGGAAGTATGTTGTTTCATTTAAAGCAGCCGCTGTTAAAGACTCAGCAGCGTTGAGTTTTAGCAGTAATGCAGAAATAGAGATAATGCCGGATACAAAGGGCCAATGGAAAATAGTGACTAACTCAATTGACTTAAAAGCCGGCCAGCAGGTCGTTACAGTTTATGGTAAAGATGTGCTGCTTGATTGGTTTGAATTAGGAGAGGATATAGTGAAAGATGGCGATTTGACGAGTGCATCTGACAACTGGGTATTCTGGGCGAATTCGCCAGCGTCAGGGACAAAGAGCCATGAAGAGGGAAGAGTTAAGATTGCCATTGGAAATACAGGAGCAAATCCATGGGATGCAGGACTTCAACAGAAGAATTTGAGCCTTGAAAAGAGTAAATTGTACAGACTGAGTTTTGATGCATCGTCTACTGTTAGCCGTAATATACTTATTTCCCTTGATAATTTTGACGATACTGTTACATATGCAAAATACATGACAAAGACTTTAACTCTTACACCGGAAATGAGAAACTACATTATTGAGTTCTCAATGGATGCGGAGAGCGATGAAAACGCGGCATTAACTATATCATTAGGAAATGTAGATGCAAGTCCCGTGTCGGACATATATTTTGACAATATAAGACTTGTTGAAATTACAGAAATTGAAAGCCAGGAGATTCAGATAATACCGGCACCTGTAATCACAGAGAATAAAGCAGTGTAGGCTTTGGAAAGGGGCCTGCAGGGAACTTAACTATACCGGACAGTTAAACGCTTTCAATCTTATATTTTTAATAATTAATGAGTAATGGGAGTATTGTGAAGCTACTCAAAATGTAGTTATTTTATACTCCCTTTCTTTTGCTTAATTATAGTAATAATTTTCTTTAGATCAGCGATGTAGGTTGATTGCTGTTATTTGCTTTTATGTATTTATATTCTCTGGGAGAGTACCCCGTATTTTTTTTGAATATTCTGCTGAAATAAAAGGGATTGTCATAGCCTACAATAGAGGATATTTCAGAAATGTTAAATGAGGAGCTTAATAAAAGCTCTTTTGCTTTTGTCAATCTGATATTGGTTAAATACTGCTGGGGAGTCATTCCTGTGTAGTTTTTAAAATTGTTAATAAACCAACAGGTGCTCATACTGCACGTTTTTGCGTAATCCATGATGCTTTGCTTTTGAGAAAAATTTTTATTCATAGTTTCTATAATCTTCAGAATTTGCTCATTTATAAGGTATAGATTGGAGCTTCTCTCAGACATATTTCTGGACATAAGGGATAGAAGCTCCATGGCATACAGATTTGAGAGTTCGAAAAAGTTCTTCCGCCTGACCTGTAGCTCACTAATTATTTTTTCAAATATTGATTTATACTCATTCTTGATTCCGACATTAAACAGAAAACCATCGGTAAAGTTTAAATTTGTGATATAAGCTTGGGCCTGTGCTCCGGAAAAATGAAGCCAATATATTTCTGGGTTGTTCTGTAGGTGGTATATGTAATACTGTGGTTGATGAGGATGATAAATAACAGCATAGCCTTCTTCTACTTTTATAAAATCTTCGCAAATCAAAAAATCAGCAGATCCCTTTGCAACATAAAGCAACTGATAATCAGACCTTCCATCAGGTCGGCTGGTTTCAAATGAGGCTAGCTTGACCAGTTTGTAATACCCGCAGCTGTTAACAGATAAGAAGTTTTTGTTATCTACTATATCCTCATCAATATCTGTGATGTAACCCGAAATGTTAATCATAGTGCTTTTCTCCCTACAATAATTCCAGTTTGATTTTGTTGAAATTATTAAAAGTCATTTGTCTACACATACTATCTTTTGAATGTAAATTTGACTAAGTACTTTTAATTCATAGTAACTATATTTTATACTGGTTATTCCTGTAGTACAAATAAATTAGTTTAATTTTGTGCAGGTTTTGTCCCATTTTATTAATGGTGTTGGTTATAAACGAACTATATAATTTAAATATAGATATGAATTCTATTAAACCGAAAGTGGGGTAAACAATATGTTAGTGAAAAACTTTTTTGAAGATCCAAAAACTCTACATGTAGGAACTATGGAGGACAGAGCTTATTATATCCCATATCCTTCTATGAAGGAGGCTGTTTTATCTGAGGACAGAAACACCTCCAAACGTTTTCAACTGCTTAATGGACAATGGAGTTTTAAATATTTCAACAGTATATATGATGTTATGGAAGAATTTTATCTTCCTGACTTTGATCTTACCGGTTTTGACAGTATCCCTGTACCCTCAGTCTGGCAGAATCACGGCTATGACAGGCATCAATACACAAATATAAAATATCCCTTTCCTTACGACCCTCCTTATGTGCCCTTAGATAATCCCTGCGGAGCATATGTAAGACAGTTTGAGGTACCCAGGGGCACCCAGAATATGAGAAAGTATATCAATTTTGAAGGTGTGGATTCCTGCTACTATTTATGGATAAATGGAGTCTTTGTTGGCTACAGTCAGGTTTCACATTCTACAAGCGAATTTGACATCACGGACTTTGTTAAGGAAGGTACAAATACAATTGCGGTATTAGTATTAAAATGGTGTGATGGAAGTTACTTTGAAGATCAGGATAAATTCAGAACATCGGGCATTTTTCGTGATGTATATATACTTTATCGTCCTCAACAGCATATCAGGGACTTCTTTGTAAAGACTTCCTTTTCAGATAACTACAAAAAGGCAGACATAAGGGTCGAACTAGAATATTTTAATAATAATCCGATTCAGCTGAATTATGTACTGTTTGACACTGATGGAACTACTGAAGTAGCAAAAGGTACTGTAGATTCAACTGTTAAAAACCCGGTGCTGGAAGTAAGTGTTGAGAACCCGTCACTGTGGAATGCAGAACAGCCAAACCTATATACTCTTGTGCTGAACACCTCAGAAGAAGTTATAGCTGTAAAAATTGGTCTCAGGGAAATAAAAATAGTTAATAGGGTGGTTTATCTTAACGGTCAGAAAATAAAGTTCAGGGGGGTAAACAGACATGACAGCAATCCTGTAACTGGTCCGGCTGTGACAGCAGAGGATATGCTAAAGGACCTTGCTCTTATGAAGCAGCATAACATCAACGCCATCCGAACAAGCCATTACCCCAATGCGCCGATATTTACAGAGTTTTGCGATAAATACGGTTTTTATGTTATAGCTGAAGCTGATATTGAAGCCCATGGTACAACAACTATTTTTGGAGGAGCACAGGATGGCAAGACCTTCCCGTTGCTGGCACATGACCCTGATTATGAGGCAGCTGTTCTGGACCGGGTAAAGAAATGTGTTATAAGGGATAAAAATCACCCATCTGTTGTAATATGGTCTATGGGAAATGAATCAGGTTACGGCAGAAACTTTGAAAAGGCTCTTAAATGGGTAAAGGAGTATGATGACAGCAGATTGACACATTATGAAAGTGCACATTATACACCCGATGGCTATAAATGTGATTTTAGTAATCTTGATTTATTCAGCTGCATGTATGCATCAATAGAGTATATAAAGGAATATTTTGAAGAGAAGCAGGGCGATAAACCTTTTATACAATGCGAATATGTACATGCCATGGGTAACGGCCCGGGAGATATTGAGGATTACCATGATCTCATTCAGAAATACGACGGCTTTTGCGGAGGTTTTGTATGGGAATGGTGTGATCATGCGGTATATATGGGCAGAACGGCCGATGGAAGAGATAAATATTATTATGGAGGAGATTTTGGAGAGTTTCCCCATGACGGAAATTTCTGCATGGACGGACTTGTGTACCCTGACAGGAAAGTCCATACAGGCCTTTTAGAATACAAAAATGTAATCCGTCCTCTCCGGATTGTTAAAGAGAATTCTAAGGAAGGTAAATACACTTTCCGAAATATGTTGGATTTCATTAATATTAAGGATTATTTATATATTTCCTACACTGTAACAAAAAACGGAGAGATAACTGAACAGGGAATAATAGATGACGAAAGTGTTCTAAATATAGAACCCCATCAGGAGAAGGTCATATATCTTACACTGAAAGAGGTCAATGAAGGGGATTGCTATATTAAGTTTGACTATATACAAAAGAATGATCTTCCTTTTACCAAAAAAGGACATCTGCTGGGCTTTGACCAGGTTAAACTGGCAGTTGATCGCTCCGGATTAGTGGAAGACAGAATTAAATATCTTTTGGGGGCCAATATAGGGAAAAAAGGTGAAATGACTCTTGAGGAATCCGACAGGTATTTAGTGATTTCAGGAGTGAACTTTAAGTATACCTACAACAAGCTGACTGGTACTTTTGAAAGAATGGTTTATGACAACAGCGTACTTTTGGAAAAACCCATGAACTATAATATCTGGAGGGCTCCAACTGATAATGACAGAAATATTCGCGTCAAATGGGAGGAATGTGGTTATGACAGGGCTTTTTCAAGAGCGTACTCCACTTTTGTTTCCAGGGGGGACAGCAACATCAGGATAATAACAGAATTGTCTGTAACTGCGGTCCACATACAAAGAATACTGGATATAAGCACAGAATGGAATGTGGCAGATGATGGAACAATATCTGTAAACATGCAGGTGGAAAAGAATATGGAAACTCCTTTCCTGCCCCGCTTTGGTTTAAGACTGTTTCTACCTCAGGAAATAAACAAGGTTGAATACTTTGGTTTTGGGCCTTATGAAAGCTATGCCGACAAGCGGAGAGCTTCATATATGGGTAAGTTTACAGCCAGGGTTGAAGAACTCCATGAAGACTATCTGAAGCCTCAGGAGAATGGTAGTCACTGGGGTTGCCATTATGTGAAGCTTCAGGCTGACTCGGGGTTGGGTCTGCTGGTTCTCAATGATGAACCCTTTGGATTTAATGCATCCTATTATACGCAGGAAGAGCTGACAAACAAAATGCACAACTTTGAGCTTGAAAAATGTGGAAGTACTGTGCTTTGTGTGGATTATGCCCAGAGCGGTATAGGATCCAACAGCTGTGGTCCTGAACTAATTGAAAAGTACAGACTCAATGCTCAAAGATTCCATACAACAATGATACTAAAACCATTTATCAGTGAACGGTGAAAAGCGATAAGTTTCGGAAAGTGAGCTCCGTTTGCTTAATAAGGTGATAGATGAAAACCAGCAGATAGTTGAGAATTGAACAGAGAGGAGTTTCAGAGACCAAGCATTAGAGTAAAGGAAGGCCGACAATGTCGGCCTGAATTTTTTAAGTCTGTTATGGGTTAATTCGGTTAAAGTATTAAACTAATACAACTTGGGCGCACAGGGATTTATAGGTGTTTACAGCACTTTGATGGGCCGCTTTGTCGGTAATTAATGTACACCTGTCTGACAGAGTACCTATAGATATAAAGTCCTTATGGCAGATTTTATCACTGTCAGCAAGTATTATAATATGTTCAGAATTGTTCATAACGGTCTGATAATTAGCCAATTGGGCTACACTGCCCACATAGAGCTGCCCTTCAGAATCTATTCCGGTAACACCTATAAAGGAGCGTTCAAATCTGAACTGCCTAAGCATATTTTCAGCAAAAACACCTGTTGCCGACAGTGTATTTGTGCCTATATCTCCGCCTGCCATAAGCAGAGAAATTGATGAGCGATTTGACAGCTCCATGGCCACATTAAGTGCATCGGTTACAACCAGAAGTTTCTTTGAGTTATCAATTTTTTGAACCATATAATGGGTGGTGCTTCCCGAACCAATAAATATCTTTTGTCCGTTAGTTAATAAACCAGCGGCGGCTGCCCCTATTTGAATTTTTTTATCCTTGTTCCTGTCCAGCCTCAGAAAGAAGGGGATTTCAATAAGGATGTCGTTATTGGGCAGCAGAGCTCCTCCATGGGAACGGACAAGCTGACCCAGGTTTTCCAGTTCGTCAAGGTCACGGCGAATGGTCATGGTGGATACATTAAATATTTTGCAAAGATCCTCTATGAGAACCTGGCCCTTAGCCTTTAGCATGCTTAATATTTGTTTTTGACGTTCTTCCTTCAGCATGTTTTCTCCCACTTACAATTCAAATAGACAAAATAAAAATAACCTATTTTTTAATTAATTATTACTGACTATTGTAAATAAGTTATACCTGCCGGACCAGGCCAATTTTTATTTTACTCTGGTCTGGTTCTTAAAATATCTACAATCCAGCTGCTTGAAGGCATAGGCATATTCGGGCGAAAAACTACGTTTTCAGCTACACCCTGTACTGCGCTCCAATAGGCAATGGCAAGTGCGACAGGATTCCCTTGTTTTATTTGGCCAAGTTTTTGTCCTTCTTTAATTAAGGGAAGGATGGGGGACAGGGCATCAAACCTGCTTACAACTTCTTTAATCCTGTCAGGGACTCCTTCAGAGTTCATTGCCTGCGGCATTAGCAGAAATATTTTAGCTGTAAAGAGGTCTGACTCCAGTGACTTAAAAATCTCTGAAGTAATTTTCTCAAAACCTTCAATAGGCGTGCCTGTAAAACCGTCCAGTATTTTGGAAACAAAATCTGGTCCTGACATGCCTATGTTGATCAATTCCTCGTATACACATTCCTTAGATTCAAAGTAATTGAAAAACAAGCCGGTGCTGATATTTAGTTTTTTAGCTATATCTCGTATGGTAGTTGCGGAATATCCCCGGGAAATAATCATATCAAGGCTGCACTCCAGTATTTGCTTTCTCCTGTCATGCCGCTGCTGTTCTCTTTTGTTCATATTTTACTATACCTCAGTTGCATGCTTAATTTCTGAATTTCAGAGTACTGCATACTATATGAAAATAGTAACAATTTATTAAGTTTTAATTTTAATAAATGTATTGTATAAATAATATTAATCAGCTTTTATTATAACGTACTATTGTCAATAAACCAATTAATTATTATTTTAAATACTTTATAATTGCTCTTGCTGCACCTTTTCCACTCTGGATGGCAGAACAGATTCCACCCCCTACGGTGGTCCACTGTCCACATAAATAAAGACCTTTAATTCCGTCAATTGTATTTTTAATATTATATTTTAATGAGGAGGGGATAGGAGCAAAGCCCTCCCAGGAGCCCTTATACAAATTTGCATATCGTATGTATGTTGCAGGAGTGGCTACATCTGTTACCTCTATAGAATCCTTAAATCCAGGAATCCGTTTGTCCAATGCTTCGGCTACTGCTTTAGCCAATTCTTCTTTTCTTGTACGGTAAGTATCGGGAGCACTTTGGCGCAAATCCCTCCAGTAATCAAGGCTGGAATTCATCATCACCATAACGCTGCTGCAATTTTCAGGAGCAGATGATGGGTCAAATTCAAAGCTGCGAATATTCAGGAAATGACTTATTTCTTTTGAGTTTATTCTAATACCTTCGGGACATTCAAAATCCTGAGAAAATGGAAGATTGAATTTTCTGTTAAGCCCGAAGGAAACAACTAACAGCGGAGGGAAAAGTTCAGCAGATTCAAGTAAGGTATCAAGCTGTTTATGCCTGTATTGTCCTCCAAGCATATTTTTTAATACATCATACATATCACAGGCTGCTACAACTGCATCTGCCTGATGAACCTGACCCTTTACCTCCAGACCATTAGCTCTGCCGTTGTTCACAATAATTTTATCCACTCTGGAAGAAAAGTTGATTTTACCACCAAGTTCTCTGTATAATGCTTCCATCCTGCCGATTACATCATATGCGCCACCAATGGGATAGCCGGCATTGCCACTCATCCGCGTTTCCAACATCATAACAAGGGCAAAAAATGAGTATTGAGGAGCCATCAGGCGAAACAGGATTGACTTAAAAATCGGATTTCTGCATGATTCTGCATACTGGCTAACGGTTATACCCAGATACTTTCTCACAAGATTTAAAAACCCTCTGCTGTTTTTTATTATGTCAAAGAGTTCCCGAAGACTTGTTGGCGCTCCTGCGGGCATTTTTGTGGTAGTCATTACAGCAATGTCCCTGCAAAGAGCTTCAATTTGTGAACTGTCCTCAGGTGCAACCGAAAGCAGGAAGTCCTTAAAGGGTATAAGGGACATAGGTATTTCGTAAATCTTTCCGTTAATTTGTGTTTTAATATTTTTGGCATTATACATTTGGGTATCTTTATCCAGTGCATGTACTTCACGATACAAATCATAAAATGAAGTGCCTGGCTTTGTTCCAACCATCCAATGGATGCACCCAGGTGGTACACATACCTCCTGCCTGACCTGATATTTCAAAAATTTCAGTCTGTACACCCTGCTGCTGTAGATAGATACCTGTACTCAGACCTGCAAGACCAGCTCCGATAATCAACACTTTTTTACTCATAAGGCCTCCTTCTTATACGTGGCCGGCACGTATATCGCAGTTTTTGACATAAATAAATATCTATACAATTATTTCAATAGCGTAAAGAATCAGGTTATGCCTGATATAATGCAATTTGGCAGGCATATATAATTTGGTTGAACAAGAGTTCATTGAACATATGTTCAATGAAATTATATCCAAATTTATTCTAAAAGTCAACAGTTTTCAAACTTTTCAATTATTGACACAGGTATACTTATGTTTATAATGAAAGGGGAGTATTGAGTAATAGGAGCCAAACATTTAATTAAAAAATATAATGTAAAATATTATAAAAAAATATATTATTACAAAGCAGGTGACACAAATCAGGTGACGAACATTAGAGTTTACAACACTCCAATCTTTAACTATCTGACCAAGTATGCCGAAGAAAAAAATAATATTTTTCATATGCCCGGACACAAGCTGGGGACAGGAATACCCAGTGAGTTGTCTCACAATTTGCTGCAGCTGGACGTCACCGAGATAGATGGAACAGATAATCTCCACTATCCGGAAGGCATTATAAAGGAGGCTCAGGAGTTGGCTGCAAAAGCCTTTGGAGCCGACAGGACCTTTTTCCTGGTTAATGGGTCTACCTGCGGTGTTCAGGCAGCTATCATGACTGTCTGCGCCCGGGGTCAGAAGATAATTGTAGGCAGAGACTCCCACAAATCTGTTGCGGCAGGCCTGATATTGTCTGGTGCAGAGCCGGTTTTTGTACAGCCGGAATTTAATGAGGAATTTGCCATATCGGCAGAAATAAAGCCGGAGAGTATAGAGGACGCATTGGCCGCTAATCCTGACGCCACCGCTGTGTTCATTACCAGGCCAAACTATTATGGTGTTTGCAGCGACATTAAGAAAATCAGCAAACTGGTACATTCATATGGAAAGCTGCTGATAGTTGATGAAGCTCATGGGGCACATCTGGCCTTTAGCAACAGACTGCCGGACTCTGCATTGAAGCACGGTGCCGATATATGTATCCAAAGTGCTCACAAAACTCTTCCTGCTCTTACGCAGGGGGCATATCTCCATGTAAAGGGTGACAGGGTCCATGTTGAGAAGCTGGCTGCAAACCTGGCAATGTTACAAACCTCCAGCCCTTCATATATAATAATGTCTTATCTTGACATAGCCAGAGAACTTATGGAGAGGGAGGGCAGAGAGAAGCTTGAAAAATTGATAGACATAAATACACAGTTTGGAAAAGAACTTGAGGAAACAGGAGCCTATAAGGTTTTGTCACAGGGAAGCCTGGGTACAAGAGCGGCAATGGACCCTACCAGACTTGTTATAAATATTGGTAGCCTTGGAATCAGCGGTTATGATGCTGATAAGATTCTCGGAAAAATGTATGGTACCCGACTGGAGATGGCCGATTATGAAAACTTAGTGGCAATAACCACTGTGGCTGATACCCGGGAAAGCTTGAACAGGTTTCTTGAAGCATTAAAATCCCTTATGGGACATAAATTTGAGGAAAACGGTGGGTATCAGGGTGCAGTTCAGAGGGATATAATAAAAACATACTGGAAACAGACACCTGAGGCTATAAAATTACTGCCCTGGGAGGCTTACAGCCTGGAAAAGGAAGTTCTCCCTCTTCAGGAATGTGAGGGAAGGATATGTGCTGATATAATAACACCTTATCCTCCCGGAGTACCTCTGTTTTATCCGGGGGAAACTATAACAGGTTCAGGATTAAAATATATCAGCGATATTATACGTTCCGGAGGTAAAGTTAACGGTATAGGAAATAATAATTGTATAAGGGTAATAAAATAAACTTTAGAAAGAAGTTAGGCCCTGAAAGTAAATTCAATATAAAAATGTAAATATTAAGGAGATTAATTTAGACATTAATTAATGTTATGTTATAATACTAAAAAAGGCATTAGAATTTTTACATAAACGATACCTCCTGGAAAGGATATGGAAATGAAACAAGGTTTATTCATTACATTTGAAGGTACAGACGGCTCGGGCAAATCAACCCAGATCGAGCTGCTTGAGAAGTATATAAAGAGCAAGGGCTATGAAGTGGTTCTGTCCCGTGAACCTGGCGGAACCAGGGTAAGTGAAATAATTCGTGATATTATTTTAGACCCCAGGAACAAAGAGATTGATCCATTAACTGAAATGATACTGTATGCAGCCTCCAGAGCACAGCATGTTGCAGAAATTATTGAACCGGCCATTGAAAGCGGCAAAGTTGTCATCTGTGACAGATATGTTGATTCAAGCTATGCCTATCAGGGAGGAGGAAGGGGTGTTGACTTAAAAAGCATTGCTGATGTTAACAGAATAGCTATACACGGAACAGTGCCCGATATAACCTTTTTCCTTGATATTGACCCGGAAATTGCTATAAAACGCAGAATAAAATCAACTGGAGCAGACAGAATAGAGCAGGAAAAGCTCGATTTTCACAGGCGGGTATATGATGGTTATAAGAAATTATCTATTTTGTATCCAGATAGGATAAAGACCATAGATGCTACGAAATCCATTGACGAAATAGCATTTCAAATAAATTCTTTTATTGATGAGTTAATTGATTAAAAAGGAGGTTCTATTATGAAACTGGTATTTGCAATTGTCCATGATGAGGATGGACCTAAGGTTATGGAAGAACTGAATAAAAACGGTTTCAGCGTTACCAAAATGTGTTCATCCGGAGGTTTTCTGAAGGCAGGAAATACCACTCTTTTAGTTGGTGTGGAGGAAGATAAGCTGGATGATGTCATTGCCATAATCGAGAAAAAATCAAAGAGCAGAAAACAGGTAATAAATACTCCTGCAACACCCGGAGGAATGAACGGAATAAACGGAATGTACATGCCATACCCGGTAGAAGTTACTGTTGGGGGAGCAACAATATTTGTTGTAGATGTGGAGAAATTCCACAAAGTGTAGCTTTAAAATTAATTGTTAGGATGTGTTTGCCATTAAGATTCAGGATACTACAAAAAATCCATCAGGCATAAATGCTATTCCCGGAAGGGATGACAGAACCATAAGGAATGAAAGGGATACAGCTTTCACAGCTTCTCTTAAAAAAATTGAATATAAAAACTATGAGGAACGAATAAAGGTTCTGGCTGATAAGATTGTAAGTCAGGGGAAGAAGCTTGAGAAAAAGGCTGATATTCGTGAACTTAAGGTATATAAGCAGCTAATATCCGAGTTTCTTGATGAAGCTGTTTCACATTCGCATAGTTTTACGAAGAAGAGCTTTTTAGACCGTCGGGGCAGGCACAGGGTATACGCAATAATTAAAAAAATTAACGAGGAACTGATTGAACTTACAAGCGAAGTACTAAAGTCGGAACAGGACAATCTGAAGATATTGAAAAAGCTTGATGATATAAGAGGCTTAATATTGGACCTGTTTCTGTAACTACGGAGGTTTTGGCTGCTTTATTTTGGTTTTGCAACGGAATGGAGAATAAGAAATGTTAGGTCATCGGAGAATATTGGCCAGCTTACAGGAGGCAATAAAAAATGATAATGTAGGTCACGCCTACATATTTGAAGGACCTGACGGCATAGGCAGGAGAGAAACGGCATTGTCCTTTGCAGCTATGCTGATGTGTGAGAACGGACAGCCTCCCTGCGGCCAATGCAGGTCCTGCAGACTATTTGCTGAAGGTTCGAATCCTGATTTTCAGGAAATATATTTTCATGAAAAAGGTATAAGTGTTGATGATGTGAGAAATGCTTTAAAGGGGTTGGTAATCAGACCCCTTTATTCAAAATATAAAGTAGTAATAATAAATGATGCAGACGAAATGACTGTACAGGCTCAGAATGCTCTGCTCAAGTCTTTGGAGGAACCGCCTCCGTATATGGTTTTTATACTGACTGTACAGTCGGGGGCTGCAATTACTCCCACTATAAAGTCACGATGTCAGAGAATCTTGTTTAAAAAGCTGAGCAGTCAGGAGATAATTGGGATACTTGAGCAAAAATATGGCAAAAGAAATGCTGAATGGGATTTTATTGTATCCTATTCAGACGGTGTCATTGGAACGGCTATTGAACTGGTTGAATCCCCGGACTATATGGAATTAAGGAATCAGGTGCTCAAATCTGTAAATGATTTGCTGGAGCCCCACAAAGGTGATGTTTTTAAAATATATGAGTTGTTTGAAAAGAATAATGATAAGATAGATTTCATTTTAAGAATAATGCTCCTGTTTTTTAGGGACATAATAATATATAAGCAGACCGCAAATTATAACATATTGATTAATTCCGATAAAAAAGATATGATTATTGAAGATGCCCGTTTGAACCTATTGGGGCTTCTAAAATGTGTTAATGCTGTTTGGGAAGCAAAAAAAGGCCTTGAGTACAATGCAAATTTTCAGCTTGTAATTGAGGTTATGCTTATGAAAATAAAGGATTCTTACGTTTACTAATAGAGAGGAATTTGTTAATGGTAAAAGTAGTTGGAGTTAGATTTAAGACTGCCGGGAAAATATACTATTTTGATCCCGGAGATCTGGTTATAAATTTGAACTGCAATGTAATAGTGGAAACTGCAAGAGGAATTGAATTCGGTCTTGTAGTAGTACCTAACAGAGAAGTTGATGAGTCAGAAATAGTGGCTCCTTTAAAAAAGGTAATTCGCATAGCTACTGAGGAAGACGTGGCTCATGCAGCTGAGAACGAGAAAAAGGAAAAAGAAGCATTTAACATATGCCTTCAAAAAATAAATGATCATAAGCTGGACATGAAGCTGATAGATGTTGAATATACCTTTGATAACAATAAGGTACTCTTTTACTTTACTGCAGACGGCCGAGTTGACTTTAGAGAGCTGGTCAAGGATCTGGCCGCAGTATTTAAGACAAGAATTGAATTAAGGCAGATAGGCGTTAGAGACGAATCAAAAATGATGGGCGGTATAGGAATATGCGGAAGAATACTCTGCTGCAATTCCTTCCTGGGAGAATTTCAACCTGTGTCCATAAAAATGGCAAAAGAGCAGTCGCTTTCACTTAACCCTACCAAAATTTCGGGAACCTGCGGCAGACTGATGTGCTGTCTCAAATATGAGCAGGAGGCCTATGAAGATCTTTTAAACAGAGTGCCTAAAGTAGGTGCTATTGTTGATACGCCTGAAGGTCAGGGAACGGTGGTGGAAGTAAATCTCCTCAAAGAAATCCTGAAAATAAAGCTGGATATCGGAAAGGAAACTGAGCTGAGGGTCTACAACTATAGGGATGGAGAGGTTAAACTTATAAAAAATGCAGCAGAAGATGATGATTTAGATATCGATCTGGAAGCTCTTAAACAGCTGGAGGATTAGTAATTTGCCGAAGAGAACAGTAATTCGGAAATTTTGTAATGAAATGTAAACAAAAAAGAGAAAGTTATATAAAAAAGTTTTTTATATATTGTAATTGTTATTTCGATAAAATGATGGTAAAATAAGAGCGAAAAACATGTTAGCTAATGCTTGTTTTTCCTAAAATATTTGGAGGTGTTCTTAGATGGCATATTTTATTACTGAATCATGTATCAGCTGTGGAGCTTGCGAATCAGAATGTCCAGTATCATGCATAGCAGCTGGTGATAGCGTATATGTTATAGATGCTGATGCTTGCATCGAATGCGGCGCTTGTGCAAATGTATGTCCTGTTGATGCTCCTCAACAGCAGTAATCCATAGGGTAATGAGGGTCAGGTAAAGGCGTAAGCGCCTTTATTTGACCCTTTTTTCGCTGTGTTTGAATTTAGCTGTCCATATTACAGCTCCAAAGATAGAGTATAGATTTTTTTTTACTCAATAATTTATATATGTTTATTATTTAAAGTATGGAAATAAAATATTCAGATATAACTAAGGTAGAGACAAAGGTGGATACAGAAGTAGAAATAAAAGAAAATGAACGTATAGATGATTTACAGCTCCATGGACTCAGACTTATTCAGAATCCTCAGGCATTCTGCTTTGGCGTGGATGCTGTTTTGTTATCAGATTTTGCTGATGTAAAAAGGAATCACAGAGTACTTGATATAGGAACCGGAACCGGAATAATCCCCATTCTGCTGGCAGGAAAAACAAAGGCAGAGTCCATTGTGGGGCTGGAAATACAGGAGGATATGACTGAAATGGCCTCCAGAAGTGTCAGGTTAAACAACCTGGAAAGCAGAATAAAAATAATATCCGGGGATATAAAAAAATACCGGGAATATTTTAAAAAAGCCAGCTTTGATGTGGTGGTTTCCAATCCACCATATACCAACAAAGGCTGTGGGCTTGTTAACCCTCATGACAGTAAGGCGGTTTCAAGGCATGAGATACTGTGTAGTCTGGAGGACGTGGTAGGTGCCGCGGCAGAGCTTCTTGTGCCCGGAGGTCAGCTGGCTATGGTACACAGACCCGAAAGGCTGGCAGATATTATCTGCTGTATGAGAAATTGCGGTATAGAGCCAAAATATTTACGTATGGTGCATCCAAAACCTTTCAAAAAGCCAAATATGATTCTGATAAAGGGGAATAGGGGTGGAAACCCTGAGCTAAAGGTGATGGAGCCGTTGTACGTTTATAATTCCGACGGTACCTACTCGGATGAAATAAACAGAATCTACTGCAGATAAATGAGGGAGAAACTTGATGGAAAAAGGAACACTATTTCTTGTTGCAACACCTATAGGAAATCTTCAGGACATAACTCTCAGAGCAATCAATACTCTGAAGGAGGTAGAGCTGATAGCTGCGGAGGATACCAGACAAACCTTAAAGCTGCTCAACCATTTTGAGATTAAAAAACCGCTTGTAAGCTATTATGAGCACAACAAAATAGTTAAAGGCAACTACCTTATTGAGCAGCTGCAGCAAGGTAAGAACATTGCACTGGTTTCAGATGCCGGCACTCCGGGAATATCAGACCCCGGAGAAGATCTGGTGAAACTCTGTATTGAAAACGATATAAAAGTTACTATGATTCCCGGCCCTGTTGCTGCTATTACAGGGATGGTTATCTCAGGATTACCTACAGGTCGTTTTGTGTTTGAAGGCTTCCTTCCTATGAATAAGAGGTCTCGTCAGGAACGTCTGAAGCAGTTGAAGGATGAAACCAGAACAATTATATTTTATGAAGCTCCTCATAAGCTGCCCTATACATTAAAAGATATGTACAATGCCTGGGGCGAAAGAAAAATAGCTCTGGCAAGAGAGCTGACAAAGCGTTATGAAGAGGTAATCAGATGTAATTTGTCTGAGGCGGCCGAAAAATACCAGATTGAATCACCAAAGGGTGAATTTGTGGTAATTATTGAGGGCCAGGATGAAAAAGTGCTTCAGGACCTTGAGAAGGATAAATACTCTGATATAAGCATTGAAGAGCATGTGGAAAGATATATTCAGCAAGGACTGCCAAAAAAAGAGGCAATAAAGAAGGTAGCTGAAGACAGAGGTTTAAACAAAAGGGAAGTTTATAATCTTACGATGAAAAAATAAAAAGTTAACCACAAATACATGTCCAAAAATGCAAAAAATAAAAAGAGCATATGCTCTTTTTATTTTTTAAGTACATTATTTTTTAAATTCTCTTAATTCTCTCATGCAATCAGGGCATATGTTCTTACCTTTATAAACCTGAACATCTTTTGCATTTCCACAGAAGATACATGCAGGTTCGTACTTCTTCAATATAATTGTAGAGTCATCAACATAAATTTCCAATGCATCTTTCTCTGCAATATCAAAAGTTCTGCGTAATTCAATAGGGAGAACAACTCTTCCTAATTCATCAACTTTTCTAACAATACCTGTAGATTTCATATAAACATCCTCCTCAATAATTCACTTCATATTTCGACAAACTTCGTTATTATAATACCATAAATACCAATAAACGTCAACGCTCAATTTTAAAAAAATTAAAAAAATAATTTATAGGCCTGGATTGTGAAGCAGATGGATTAAGGGGTTCAACAACTAATTAAATTTAAATTGAAAATATTACAAATATGTTAACAAAGCTCATGTAAAATAAACTTACAAAGCTTGAAATTTAATACTGGAAATTTAGCGGCGAAAATGCCGAGATTTCGACATATATTCGACAGTACATTTGCATAAAATTCGACACAAAAACTAGTAAATGCAGCATCTTTGGCGTTATGGATATTATTGCTGAGAATCTATACTTCAATGATTTTTCTGAATTAATCAGGTTGAAACATAATCGGTGCTCTGTCCACATATATAATAACGAGGTAATGATAAAGAATTTACTAAGAAAAAATATTAGTATTAGTTTGAGGTGCACGAAATAAGTGCATGAGCAAGTAGTAGAAAATATCTGGATTTAGGAGTGTATATGCTGAATTATATCTGGATGGGATTACTTCTTATTGGCTTTACGGTAGGAATAATAAATGGGAGAATTGACCAGGTTACTAAAGCTGCAATGGACTCTGCCCAGTCGGCAGTAACGGTATGCATAGGACTTCTTGGAGTGATGTGCCTTTGGACCGGATTGATGAAGGTGGCTGAAAAAAGTGGACTGGTTACAGGCATCAGCAGAATAGTTAGACCTGTTATGTCTTTTCTTTATCCTGAAATACCAAAGGACCATCCGGCACTTGGAGCTATAGTAATGAACCTGGTTGCTAATTTTCTGGGATTGGGAAACGCAGCCACACCGCTGGGAATTAAGGCTATGAATGAGTTGCAGACTCTGAATAAGGATAAAAAAACTGCTACTGATTCCATGTGTATGTTTCTTGTTATGAACACTTCTGCAATACAGTTGGTTCCTGCCAGTATAATAGCCTTACGTGCTGCCGAGGGCTCAAAAAAGCCCGCAGAAATAATTGTATGTATATGGATTGCGTCAGTTTGTGCAACAATTATGGGGGTAACTGCTGCCAAACTTCTGTCCAGGGCCTGGAATGACAGCTAGCAGTGAAGACTGAAAGATAACGGTGAACAGTTTTACTATTTTTTATTCTCTTTTCTGAATAGCTGGAACTAAACAGAGTTCAGGTGTGAGTAACCAGCGAAATGGTGAGGGTTATGGGTATTATCAGGCAAATATCAGATTACGCCATACCGGCTATCTTCATTATAATAATACTGGCAGCGGTATTAAAAAAAGTAAAGGCTTACGACTTATTTATAGAGGGTGCCAGGGACGGTATTGAAACTATTATCAAAATAATGCCGTCTTTGGTGGGGCTGCTGGTTGCAGTGGGAGTTTTTAAAGCATCGGGAGCTCTTGACCTGCTTATACTTCTACTGCGTCCGGTAGTTGATCTGCTGGGAATGCCACCTGAAGTTGCGCCCCTGGCACTGCTCAGACCTATTTCAGGTAGTGCTTCCTTTGCTTTTGTTACCGAAATAATCAAAGCCTTTGGACCAGACACATATGAAGGACGGGTAGCTGCAACTATGATGGGATCCACAGAGACTATATTTTATACACTGGCAGTTTATTATGGCTCTGTTGGGGTAAAAAATATAAGATATACATTGCTGGCTGCAATAATGGCGGATATTATCAGTGTAATTGCATCACTATGGGCATGCCGCTTTATTTTTGGATAGCTAAAAATACTTTTTAGACCTGAGCAGTTTGATTACAGCAGAATAACTGAACATTCTTCTGCCGCCGGCCTTTAACAGAGCTTTGCTGGTAATTCTGTTCATACCCTCACTTGCCTTGGGATCTGTGATGTATAAACACAATAGAAATTTAACAGCTGTACTTAAGTATCTGGAGTTTGATGATTTTAGTCCGGAGGCTTTATTAATAAAGAAAATCAGTCTTTCCTCATATTCTTTTAGATTTTCATAATAAAAATCATAGTTCATATTACCATAATTTAAATCATCATTATAATTAATGTATCCCTCAAGAATTTTATGGATACAGCAAACCCATGGGAAGAAGGAGCTGTTAAAGGCATCAACTTTCTGTTCGGTCATTTCAGGAACAGTGGCCAGGGCCAGCAAAGACTGAATACTCAATGTGGAATCAATGGCCATGCAGAATTCCCAGCCCGATAGTTCCGGATGCTTTTGACCGTGGGCTGAACTCCAGTTGATTAAGTTTAATTCTTTGGTATTGTCATCGGAAGAGAACTTTGTTACCTGTAAATCTATGAAAAGTGTCAAAAATGCTGACAGCTGATCCCGTACTACATGGTAGGACGGGAGTGACAATACTTTCTGACGACACTTTTCCACAAGGATAGTTAAATAACCATTGTCATCCTTGGAGGGAAAAAAGGTGAAATAGTTTTCATATGAATCGTTTCGCAGGTTCAGGGCATCTTTTAGCGAAGAAAATACCAGTCTGACGAAAGCTTCTGTACAGGTGGAATTTTGCGAGCACAGAGTACAAAGATACCGGACGATGGCCTGAAAGGATATAACTACATCTACCGCCATTGGGATATTAATACCCGGATACATCATACATATAGAGGAAACAGCTGCATCAAACTTGTTTTTCCCAATGGCTTCCCGGGAGATGGATATTATGGACAGTTTTTTTATACGTTTAGTATACTGGTGGAATTCTCTGAGCCTTTTATCTACCAAGGGGTAGATAAGCCTGGTATAAACTTTATAAAATTTTAAACCTTTAATGACACCAATCATATCGGAAAACCTTTCGCCTTTAACAAACCTGTTATTTCCTGATAACTGCCGATTACTGTCTAAATAAACAGACTTCTGTCCCGGCTGGTACAGAAATATTCTCCTTGAAAAAATGAAAACAAATATGTATAGTAGTAATGAGTACTATCTATAAAATTATACCATGTTAGGGAACAATTATTTATATAAATCAATAATGAGATAACATTTTGCATTCATTGCAATTATTGTTGACAAATGAGGAGGAACCATGTCTAAAAAAACCTTTTATATTTCAACACCGATATATTACCCCAGCGGAAAGCTACACATAGGACATTCATATACAACTGTTGCAGCCGATGCAGTATCCAGATACAAGAGGCTGAAGGGATACGATGTAATGTTTTTGACCGGAACTGATGAACATGGTCAGAAAATACAGAGAAAGGCTGAAGAAAAGGGGATAACGCCAAAGGAATATGTTGATGAAATAGTTTCAGGTATTAAGGACCTTTGGAAATTAATGAAGATATCCAATGACAAATTTATCAGAACAACTGATGAAGAGCATGTTAAGGCTGTACAGAAAATATTTAAAAAGCTTTACGATCAGGGGGATATTTACAAAAGTGAATACGAGGGTTGGTACTGTACTCCCTGTGAATCTTTTTGGACAAAAACTCAGCTGGTGGACGGCAAATGTCCCGACTGTGGGCGTGAAGTAGAACTTACAAAGGAGGAAAGTTATTTCTTCAGGCTCTCAAAATATCAGGACAGACTTATAAAGCACATTGAGGAAAATCCTGACTTTATTCAGCCTGTTTCCCGTCAGAATGAAATGCTTAACAATTTCCTGAGACCTGGGCTTGAGGATATAGCAGTATCCAGAACTACCTTCAACTGGGGGGTTCCGGTGTCCTTCGATGATAAGCATGTTGTATATGTATGGATAGATGCATTGTCTAACTATATTACTGCCTTAGGTTACTTATCACAGGACGATTCAAAGTTTAAGAAATATTGGCCTGCCGATGTTCATCTTGTGGGAAAGGAAATAGTTAGATTTCACACAATAATTTGGCCTGCTATGCTTATGGCTTTGGATTTGCCCTTGCCAAAGCAAGTGTACGGGCACGGTTGGCTGCTTCTTGAAGGCGGCAAAATGTCAAAATCAAAGGGAAATGTTGTTGATCCACAGATATTGGTAGACAAATACGGAGTGGATGCTATCAGGTACTTCCTGCTTAGAGAGGTTCCCTTCGGCTCAGATGGTGTATTCTCTAACGAAGCTCTTATAAACAGAATAAATTCCGATTTGGCAAATGACCTTGGAAATTTGGTAAGCAGAACTGTTGCCATGATAGATAAATATTTTGGAGGATCGATTCCTGAAAATAGAGCTTCGGGTGAATTTGACAGCGAACTTATAGAACTAGTAAAAGAAACTCCGGAAAAAGTTGAAGAGCTTTTGGATAAACTGCAGTTTAGCACTGCTCTGTCCGAAATATGGAAAGCAGTGTCAAGAACAAATAAATACATTGATGAAACAATGCCATGGGTTTTGGCCAAGGATGAGGCAAACAGTCCAAGACTGGCTCAGGTAATGTATAATCTTGCAGAAAGCTTAAGAATAATTTCAATTCTTATACAGCCATTTATGCCTGAAACTCCTGAGAAGATATGGAACCAGCTGGGTATAACAGACAGGAGCCTGGTAGAATGGGAAAAAGCAAAGGAATGGGGAGTATATCCTATAGGAGCACGAGTTAATAAGGGAGAGGTTATTTTCCCAAGAATAGATCTGAAAAAAGAGCTGGAAGAAATTGAAAAGATGTCGGGAGAAACATCAGAAACTGCCAGGGCTGTTGAAGCTGAAAAGTCTAAAGAAACAAAGAAATCCGGTAAGGCAGCCAATGGTCAGGGAGCCGAAAAACAGACTGACGGACAGCTTGCAGACGAAACGAATGCCAATCTGATAACCATTGATGATTTTTCCAAAGTAGAACTCAGGGTTGCAAAAGTGCTGGAGGCCGAAAAGGTTGAAAAGGCAGATAAACTGCTGAAGCTGCAGCTGCAGGTTGGTAATGAGGTAAGACAGGTAGTGTCTGGTATAGCTAAATACTACACACCTGAAGAAATGGTAGGAAAGACTTTGATACTGGTTGCAAACCTCAAACCTGCAAAGCTGAGAGGTATTGAATCCCAGGGGATGATACTTGCAGCTTCTGATGAAAACGGATTGTCGCTGGTAACTTTGGATAAGGACATGCCAAGCGGAGCACAGGTGAGGTAGAGCAGCCTGACAATCTTAAATGGTTTATTTACCGGAAATTCATTTAAATGAGTCTGTATGGAAATACAGGTATACATCAAGTAACCATAATAATTATTTTGATAAAATTTCAATATTAAGGTGATATTTTGATTTTTGACACACATGCACATTATGATGATGAGCGCTTTGACGAAGATAGAGATACTTTGTTAAAGCAGCTCCATCAGGAAGGAATTTCATATATATTAAATGCCAGTGCAAGTCCTGAGTCCCTTGAGGATAGTATTGAACTATCCGAAAAATATCCGTTTATTTATGCTGCACTTGGGATACATCCCCATGATGCGGATAAAATGAATGAAGATTTAATAGATAAAATAAGAGTCCTGTCTAAAAAAGACAAAGTTGTAGCAATTGGAGAAATCGGTCTGGATTACTATTATGACAATTCACCAAGGGATACTCAAAAATACTGGTTTGAAAGGCAGATAGAGCTTGCAAAGGAGCTGAAGCTGCCAATTATAATACATGACAGGGATGCTCATGAGGACACAGTAAATATACTTAAGAAGACCGATGCCGGGCAGGTGGGAGGAATATTCCACTGCTTCTCCGGCAGTGCTCAGATGGCCCTGGACATGATTAAACTGAATATGTATATTTCTATAGGCGGTCCTGTAACCTTTAAAAATGCTCGAAAAACAATTGAGGTTGTACAAGCAGTGCCATTAGAAAAGCTTTTGGTAGAAACAGATAGCCCATATCTTTCACCTGAACCCTTTCGGGGTAAAAGAAACAACTCGGGCTATTTGGTTCACATTATTCGGAAAATTGCTGAGATTAAAGGGATAAGTGAGTCCGAAGTTGCTGAAGCAACATTGGCGAATGCGAAGAAGGTATTCCGATTGAAATAGATTGGTTATAGATATTTTTTCTATAACCTTATGTATTTCAATGAATGTACAGGTTATATTGAACTGATGAGTTATAACAAGTCCTATTTGATTCTTAAGGAGAGGAATTATGAAAAAGTTTGTTATTGTCGTCGTTTTTATTTTTCTGATCGCAATACTTATTTCCTTTAATTATTTATTATGGGACAGAGAAAGACAGCTGGCAAATTATCAGGATTTGAGTAATGCCAAGAATCTCAGCATAGACACTCTGGGTGAAAAAATCAATAATCTGGATAAGCAGAATAAAGAACTTAGCCAGCGTATAATTGATCTGGAGAATGAGAACCAGAACTTGAAAATAAATAGTTATGTACTTGAGACTGAAAATAATGAAATAAAAAAGAAGCTGGAAACTAAGAATAAGATCATTTCCATGTTTAAGAGCTACATGGACATCGAACCAATTGAGAATGTTATAAAGAAATGGGTTGAAGCAGTAAATTCAAAAAATTATAAGTCGGCCCGGACATATATAAGTAAAACCTCTTCAGATGAAATATTAAGTGATGAGGAAAAATTCAAAAAAGCATATCAAAATGAACTAAAAACACTAACAATCAAGTCTTCTAAGCTATACACCGAATTAAGCGATGATGAACACCTTGCTAAAATTCAGTTTGAGGTAGTCTTTGAGGTTACCAAACCTGATAACACAGAAAAACAGGAAGATAATGCAGAGAAACAGAAAACAATTTTTCTGGACGGAGAAAACACAAAATACATAACAATGGAATTTGATGCAGAGGCGGGGCAATGGTGTATTTCTGAACTGTCTGATAATCCCTGATATAGGACTTCATATTTTCTTCTGTCATAAATACAGGTATTGAATAATATACTAAACTCCAGTTAATAATTGTAAACAAGGGAACAAATTGGAATTATTTTTGGCATATGTAGGCAATAAATTTGACAAAATTATACTCTTAGCATAAAATAGTCACAGTCCCTTTGAATATTTCTAACAGGAGGTTAGTATTAGTGATACCGATTGCGAAGAATATTAAAAGGTATTTTTCACAAATAAATTTTCGCGCTCTGGCTTTTAAAAAGCACGGAAATTTATTTGGAATAAGGACATTGGATATTGCAATCATTTGTCTTGCCGTTGTTATATCCGTTACTGCGGGATTCTTTGTATTTAGTGGGTTGAACAGATACGTAGTAATCAACGACAATGGACAGGAGATTGCAGTAAAGACAATGAAGGCAACAGTGGGGGAGGTACTAGAGCAGACAGGCATAAAAGTCGGGGTTGAGGACTATATTAGCATGCCGCTTGACTCGAAGCTCGCAAAGATACAGGAGAATAGAATAGATATTAAAAGAGCTGTACCTGTTTCAATTCAAGTGGATGGGAAAACACTGGAGATAAAAACATATAAGGATACTGTTAGAGAGGTACTTAAGGATAATGCTATAAACATCGATGAAAATGATAAAATCGTTGGGTCTCAATTGGGAGACAAAATTGTATCTAATATGAACATTTCTATTATTCGCGTAGAAGAAAAGACAGTAACAGAGACATATCCCATACCATTCAAGACTATTACCAAAGATAACAATAGACTAAACAAAGGATTAAAAAATATAGTTAGAGAAGGCAAAGAAGGGGTTAGAGAAAAAACCTATAAAGTAGTTTATGAAGATGGAAAGCAAATTGCTAAACAATTAGTCAAGGATATAGTTGCAGTAAATCCCTTAGATATGATTGTTGAAGTAGGCACCGTATTAAACTACAAGACTTCCAGAGGTGATACATTAAGGTATTCAAAAGTTTTGGATATGAAGGCAACTTCATATACGGCATCCTTTGCCGATACCGGCAAGCATCCCGGAGATCCGGGTTTTGGAATTACAGCCACCGGTGTAAAGGCTAAAAGAGGAATTATTGCTGTAGATCCAAAGGTAATTCCCCTTGGTACCAGAGTTTATGTAGAGGTACCCGGAGCTGCACCTGATTATGGATATGCAGTTGCAGCTGATGTTGGGAGCGCAATTAAGGGTAACAAGATAGACGTGTATCTTGATTCCACTGAAGCAGTTAACGCATGGGGGGTAAAAAAAGTAAGGGTTTATATACTGAAGTAATGCTTTTTAGTATGTAAACAAATATAAATTATTAAAGGGACTATTTGAGCTGATCCGATATCTGGGTTGGCTCTTTTTCTTTGACGAATCAATGGATATGTGCATGTCAATGGCACAAAATGAAAAATAAATGACATTCATCGCCGATTGGTTCGACGATTTCAACCCGTGATACCTTCCCCATGGTTGGCAGCCGCTGGAATGTGTGTGTGGGGGATTGCAGTACAATAAATATCGCATTAAACTATAAACGTTCTGCTGTTTCACAGAAAAAAGGTCTTAATATTTCGTTAAAAGGTACTAAATAAAATCCGAACAGCAAATACTTGTTAACAGGATATAATAGATATATTATTATATAGATAATAATTAAATTTAAGGAGATATAATGATAAAAAACAATACACTGGATATTATAAAAAAGCACAATCTCAGGTTGACAAAATCCCTTGGTCAGAACTTTCTGAATGATGAAAACATTGTAAAAAAGATAGTTGATGCGGCTGACCTGGATAAGGACACTTTGGTGGTGGAAATTGGGCCCGGTATAGGAAGTATGACCCGGGAACTTGCTCAAAGGTCGGCCGGAGTTGCCGCCATAGAAATTGACAAACATTTGATACCTGCTCTCCATGACAATTTAAGTGAATATACTAATATAGACATAATTAACAATGATGTAATGAAAGCGGATATTACAGCCATAATATCAGAACATATGGTAAAGTATAATGCTAAGTCTGTAAAAGTAGTTGCCAACCTGCCCTATTATATTACTACTCCAATAATTATGAGATTCCTGGAAGAGGTATCAGGAGTAGATGCCATGGTATTTATGGTACAGAAGGAAGTAGCTCAGAGGATGGTTTCAGGGCCTGGCACAAAGGATTATGGAGCACTGTCGGTTGCTGTTCAATTTTATTGCAAACCTCAGATTTTATTCGATGTACCTCCTCACTGCTTTATACCACAACCGGAGGTACATTCTACAATAATCAGACTGGACATATTGAAGGAGCCCTCTGTAAAGGTTGATGACAAGGAGCTGTACTTCAAAATTGTTAAGGCATCCTTTGGACAGAGAAGAAAGACACTGGTAAACAGTCTTTCAAATGCCGGATTTCTGAAAAAGGATAAGGAGCAGCTGAAACGGATATTAGAGGATATGGGTCTTAAGGAAAATGTCAGAGGAGAAGTATTATCGGTACAACAGTTTGGAGAACTGTCTAACCTGTTAATACAACACTAAAATTTGCAATACAATATTAAGCTGCAATAAAAAATATAATACAAAATAACAGTTAAAAGACTATTTCAAAAAATAGTCTTATTTTTTTTTGCTTTTCATATACTTTAATGTTAAGGTTTCCAGTGCCTTTTAAAATTAAACAAAAGGAGAATCTTTGCCATGAGTAATAATTATCAGCGACTGTTTTACATATTTCAGAGCATGGATAATGAGGTTGGTAATCCCACAGGCTATATAAAGGTAGAGATAAACGGACCAGCTGCAAAGCTGCAGATATCCCTTAACAACATGGTTTTCAGGACGGGAATGGAGTATAAATTATATGGTATTCAATGCATAGATGGCAGGTTTAGTTATACTTTAATCTGCAATGTTGAAGTTAATAATGGCAGAACAGATATGAAAGTAAGTGTTGATACCAGCAATATAGGTAATAACAAACTTGATTTTGACAGTATCAATGTATTTGCATTAATTACACAACTGCCGGATAAAGATAATTCAGTAATATGCCCTCTGGTAGCATATAAGAACCGAAAGGTCGAGTGGAAGCACATATTTGAAGCTGAATTAAAGAAATCAGAAATAAAAAAAAATGACAATATTGATGCCATTGGGAAAAATATTCTGGATAACAATGATAAAGTTGATAAAAATAAAAATAATGAAAATGAAAACCATATTGAACCTGATAGCGGCATGCTACATCAAATAGATACTTTTGCTACAGAAAAGGCTGAGTTAGACCAAAAGAATACTTTAACTTTTTCCCCTGCTATAAAAGCAGCAGAGAAAACGGAATATAAAGCAGGGTATACCGGGCAGGAAAATGGTACGGAAGCTGAGGAACAGAGCCTGTTCTCAGAAGCAGACGCTGAACGGGATGACCTTTGTGAAGATACGGTTGGAGACCTGTCAGATCTTGTTGAAGCAGACACCGGGACTGTTGAAGCAGACACCGGGAGTGTTGAGGTAAACACAGGGAATTCAGAAAATACGGTGGAGTTGGATGCTTCTGCTGCTGAGGAGTATAAGGAACAGCAAACAAGCGATCCCCACTCGGTCCACCATAATTTCTCAAGCTCTGTGCCTTCTGAAGAAGAAAACTTATCTGATAGCGTCAGTGCCGGTGATAAGACCGAATATAATTCTAAAGAATCTGATTCCGGACTGGGAGGCGATAATTTCAGAAACATTACCAGCAAATTTGAAGCAACCCTCACCAGTATTTATAACAATACAGCAGATGGTGATAATTTCCTTGCTGAAACAGATATAATTGGTACTGCAGAACAAAATTATAAAGATATAACCTCAATAAAAGAAAAGGGAGATAAGGTTAGAACTGAACTGGATATTGATGCTTTGAGGGAAGAACTGGACAGAAGCTTTGAACCCTGCAATCCATTTAATACAAAGAGTAAACGATTTGTATGGTGGAAAATAAACAGTCCTGGATATCTGAACAATATTCTTTTCAGAAATAACATAAAAACATACCTTTTGTTTAATCCAAAGGTTATGTTGGCACACTATAAGTATAAATACATTATATTTGGAATTCGTTATGATAAATACTCAGGAAGAGAACGCCTTGTCTGTGGTGTACCTGGGGTTTACAGCATTGACGACAACCCTTTTGGCAGCATGGGAAGCTGGGCCCAGCTGGAAGGTTTCAAGCCCAAATATGGTGCTTTTGGGTACTGGGTTATACTTATTGATCCCAGGACAGGTAAACTGATGAAAATTAAGTAGAAATTTGTCTTTCAATACATTGCAGTAAGGTATAAAATAGTATTGAAAACAAATTATTGTAATGTATGGAGGTGCAAAGAAATGGCGTCAATACAATGGAGAGAAAGTTACGCAATTGGTATTAAGCAGATCGATGATCAGCATAAGCAGCTATTTGATACAGTTGACAAGCTTTTTACTGCTTGCAGTCAGGGGAAAGGTAAGGAAGAGGTAGGAAATGCCCTGAAGTTTTTAGAGGAATACACAAAGGTTCATTTTAGAGATGAACAGCAGTTACACGCTCAGTATAATTATCCCGAAAGATTTATCCATAAAGAAGTTCATGATAACTTCTTAAAGACTTTTACAGAATTACAAAATGAGTTTAATGAAAAGGGTGCAGGAGTTCTTTTTGTATCAACTGTCAACAAACTTTTCCTGGACTGGCTTATTAAGCATATCGGAAGTATGGACAAAGCATTTGCTGCTTTTGTAAAGGGACAGCAGAAATAGTTTATTAGCTTATCAGCAAAATTTTTGGTATTTCAGCCGCCTAAATAATTATTTGCCGAATTATAGTACAATATAGTATAATATAGGTAAATAAGGAAAGTGGATATTGGGTTTCCACAGCGAGATTGAAGGAGCTGATTTACCTTGACCTCAATGAATAAGGTTGTTATACGTATAGCCGGCAAAGATTATACACTTGTGGGAACTGAATCCGACGAGTATATTCAGAAGGTTGGCTTGTATATCGATAAGAAGATGAACGAAATATTAATGCGCAACAACAGGCTCAGCACCTCGCTTGCAGCTGTTCTTACCGCTATTAATGTGGCCGATGATTTATTTAAGTCCCGTGAAACAGAACAACTTCTTCGTAAGAAAAATCAAGAGGTAAATGAAGAGCTTGAGAAACTGAGAGAAGAAGTTAAGCAATTAAAAGAAGAAAACGGCGGGTTGTCTGCAAAGAATACAACACTTCAGCTTGAGCTTGCAAAAAGGGAAGCAGAACTGAGTGAGGTTAGAAATTCGGTTGATAAAAGAAGCAGTTCATTTACTCATAAGGCCGTGAGCGGATACGACATGTAGTTGCAAAAATGATTTCAAAGCCAGAGGAGTTTATCCTCCGGCTTTTTTTGTATACTTTTAAAAAATATTTCCATTATCGTATAATAATGAAAATAGGAGATAAACCAAGAAATAACTAGATAATACGAGATACATATATTAATTGTGATAATTTAAAACAAATCCTTGAAATTTCAATCAAAATCGGTTAAAATAAAGTCAGAAAATTCTTAAGAACTCTATAAACTTCTATTTTAATATCAAGTTTATTCACTTTTAGTCTTTTTATTAATAAAAATTCTATTCAATTTAATTATGTCCACAAACATTCAGAAGACATGTGAATGCCATATCTGAAAGGGGGTGAACATATGGGTATCACAAAGCTAACCGGGGCAGCATAAAATAAAAACTGAATAAGTATTAAGCGGGCCATCAGGCGAAAAATTAAATTAGCATTTTGACCGTAGGTAACTTCGATTGTCAAATAAAACGGAGGTAAGTAAATATGACTATAAGGGAATCCGATTTACCGAATATCGGAAGAAAGTTTGAAGTTGAAGTAAGTGATGGTGATAAATTGGTCATTGTAGTGCATGATGATGGACGTCGTGAATTATACCACTTTTATCACGATAACCCTGATGACTGTGCTTCCATGATAACTCTGGACGACTGCGAGGCAAGAAATGTTGCTGCAATTATCGGTGGATTGGCATACAGGCCCAAAGCTCTTGAAACAGTTGATATGGTACTGGGCGATCTTGTTATTGAGTGGTATAAAATTACTGCAAATTCAAAGTGCATCGGTAAATCAATTGGTGAGCTGCAGGTACGAAAAAAAACGGGTGCCTCAATTATAGCAGTTATTGAAAAGGAACACAGTAAGCATATCAATCCAGATGTGGACTATGTGTTTATTCCGGATTCTACCTTAGTTGTTATTGGAGAGAGAAACAGTTTGAAAGCATTAAAGAATTATCTGGTTGAAGGAGAAGTGTGAGAAATGAGTTAATAATAAGGAGGTAGAATGAATACACTAATATTTGAAATTGGTTTGGCAATTGCATTAATTGCCATTGTGGGATTTATATCAAAAAAGTTTAATTTTTCTGTAATACCATTTTATATTTTGATAGGAATGGCCGTGGGACCTCACGCTCCGCACTTTGGTGTAATAGATCTCAGATTTATTGAAAGTTCGTCATTCATTAACTTTATGGGCCGGTTGGGCGTTATATTCCTATTATTTTATCTGGGCCTTGAGTTTTCTGTAACACGTCTTATCAAGTCTGGAAAATCCATTTTCATAGGAGGCACATTTTATGTTCTGATGAATTTCGCATCAGGTCTGCTGCTGGGCTATATAATGGATCTTCCCTTTAAGGAAACAATGGTGGTCTGCGGTATAATGACCAGCTCTTCAACAGCTATAGTTGCAAAAGTACTTATTGACTTGAAACGTTCTGCAAATCCCGAAACGGAAATAATCATGGGTATGATAATGTTCGATGATTTGTTTATTGCCATTCATATATCCATATTATCAGGGCTGCTTTTCAGCGGTTCAGGTTCCGTTTTGAGAGTTCTGTCCACGGTTTTTGTTGCAATTTTCTTTATTCTGGCCATTATTGTGGGTGGAAAGCGACTGATGAGGTATATAGACAAGCTGTTGGATATTCAGTCCCAGGAAATTTTCCTGCTGGTGGTAATGGGTTTGTTATTCCTTATTGCAGGATTTTCAGAAACCCTTCATGTTGCTGAGGCCATTGGAGCTCTGCTTGTAGGTCTGATTATGGCGGAGTCTGTACACGCCAAGAAGATAGAACATCTTATTTTACCTTTCAGAGATTTTTTTGGAGCAATATTCTTTTTTAGTTTCGGCTTGTCCATTGATCCCTTATCTCTGGGAGGCGGTGCAAAAATGGCAATAATAGCTGCATTGCTAACCATTACTGTTAATCTTTTGGCCGGAATGTTTTCGGGGCGTGTTTCCAAAAAATCTCATCAGGCTTCATTTAATATTGGCTTAACTCTTTCAGCAAGAGGTGAATTTTCAATTATTATGGCCAATATGGGAAAGGCAGGAGGCTTATTACCAATACTTCAGTCCTTTGTTGTTATTTATGTACTGATTTTGGCTATAGTTGCACCATTCCTCACCAAGGAATCAAAAAGAATATATGGTTTCTTTGACAGGATATACTTAATGTTTAGTAAAGGAAAAAGCAATATCCCTCAATAGAGTTGTAAATAAGCTTAAAACTGACTTATGGAGGTTAACGTGAAAAATATATTGGAAATGAATAAAAAATGTATGATTCCCATAATTGCTATGAAATACATTTTTATTCTTGTGGGTTCAGTATTGACTGCCGTAGGTCTTCAGGTGTTTTTTCAGGCACATAATCTTATTGGAGGGGGAATTATTGGTATTGCAGTGGTATTGAGTTATCTTAGTGAAATGCCGTTGGGAATGATAATCCTTATTTTAAATTTTCCCTTTATTTTATTTGAATTCATACGGCAAGGCCGGCAAAAACTTACAGCAACTTTATTTGCAATAGCATCGCTTATATATTGGTTGTCTGTAATTAATACTGATAACTGGGAATATCACAATATATTGCAATCTACAATATTAGGAGGGATATCCCTGGGAGTGGGATCAGGGTTAATCCTGAAATACGGCGGCTTTCTTGATGGAATTGAGCATAGAAGAATAGTCGTTAAGTTAAGCAGGCAGGATTCAACCAGTAAATATATATTAATAAATCTTGTCATTTTAGCAGTGGCTGGATTTATATTCGGTTGGGAAAATATGATATATTCACTTATTGCATATATTGTTGTATTTAAAGTAATTGACCTGACACTGGAAATATTCCATCCTTTGGATAGAATATTTAAGGTTAAATAATATATTTATCTAAATATATTAGACAAAAATGTAAAGTGATAAGACATGATGAGGTTACATGCCTTAAGAACCCGAAGGATTATGAGCTTGAGAAGTGTTGTGAAGCGTGTATTTATGAAGTGCGGTTACAGGAGAACATACAGGTTCGGCTAAAAAGCCAGAGGAAATTAATAATCCTCTGGCTTTTTACAGGGATTGTTAAGCTTCGGTTTTACCTGTTCCGTCTTTCTTTATCATAAAAAGCTTTGCCTCTTCCATACTATAAAACATTATAAACTCGTCAATAATATTAATGTAGGAGGCATGAATATCACATAAGATACTCTTACTGCTTCCGTCGGTCTTTATTTTGTATAGTTTACCTCCATCAGAATTGTTTGATATTGTTTTTCCTCGGATTTCTTTTCAGCAATTTTTTTAGAGACAACCCCCTGAAAGGAAAGGGAAATAAAGCATAAAATAAAAGCTATACAAAAAAATCCGATGCCAAAGACTTTAACTTGTTTCTTCATTTTATTCACCTTACTTAAATTTTAAAATACACTTTTTATATCGGATAAAACCCTTATTGTGTTAATGAAGCAATTTATTTACAGGCAGGCGTATAAGTGTAAATTTATTCCCCGTTTACTGACAAATCACCAAAAGGTATAATATTGAGGAATAAGAAGTTTTTTAATTACAGGAAAGGCTGACAGAATTAATGAAAATAATATTTGTATTTATAGATGGAGTAGGTATTGGAAGTAAAGACACTTGTATAAACCCCATATATGCAGCTCCAACAAAAGTTCTTGCAAGGCTTATGGAGGAAGCAAGGTTTACGGCAGATGCAACTTTAGGAGTTCCCGGCCTGCCCCAGAGTGCTACCGGACAGACCACAATCTTTACGGGACTTAATGCACCCGCTGTTTTAAACAGACATTTGAGCGGTCAGCCTACAATAACATTAAAAAAGCTTATACATAAGGTAAATATGTTTGGTGAATTGAAAAAGATGGGTTTGTCGGTCACCAGTGCTAACGTATACAGAGATGAGTATTTGAATAATATGCTGAATGTCAGGGACAGAAGGAACAGACCCTCTGTGACCTCTGTCATGGGTATGGTCGAGAAAGTTAACTTTCGAACTGTGAAGGACTTTGCTGATAACAATGGAGTATATCATGATATTACAGGGGAAATATTAAAAGAGTCAGGGTATATGGTGGAATTGATTACCCCTGAACAAGCGGCAGATAACCTTTATAACATAAGCAGACAGCATGATTTTACTCTTTTTGAACACTTTATTACAGATATAGCGGGTCATAAGTTTGATATGGACAGGGCTGTTGAGGTTGTTGTAAACCTGGACAGATTTCTTGGAAGCCTGATTGATAAAATGGACTTTAGCGAGGATATACTTATAATTACCAGTGACCACGGTAATCTTGAAGACCTTTCTGTTCGTACACATACCATGAACAGGGTTCCGGTAATAATTAAAGGAAAAAAAGCTGATATATCAGAACAAAAGGTAGATTCATTGGTGGACATAATGCCTTTTGTTCTTGAGTTATTTAGAAGGGAACATAAAATAGAATGCTAAAGAGAACAGAGCTTTTGGCACCAGCCGGAAACTATGATGCATTTCTTGCAGCTGTTGAAAATGGCGCAGATGCAGTATATTTGGGTGGAAAGCTGTTAAATGCACGGCAATTCGCCGGCAACTTTGATGATGAAGAACTAAAAAAGGCAATTGATTATGCACATGTCAGGGGTGTAAGAATACTGCTGACCCTCAACACTCTTGTTCTGGATGAGGAAATGCAGGAAGCTGTTGAATATGCTTTAAAAGCTTACGAAATGGGAGTTGACGCTTTAATAGTACAGGACATGGGGCTGGTATCAAATCTAAAAAAAATAATGCCTCAAATACCTTTACATGCAAGCACTCAGATGACCATCTATAATCTTGAAGGAGTTAAGGCGCTTGAAAAGGCAGGTTTTGAAAGGGTAGTGCTTGCCAGGGAACTGGAAATCAATGAAATAAGTGAGATATGTAAAAATACGCCCCTTGAAATAGAAGTATTTATTCATGGTGCATTATGCATAAGCTACTCCGGGCAGTGCCTGATGAGCAGTCTTATTGGCGGTAGAAGCGGAAACAGGGGGAAATGTGCTCAGCCGTGCAGGATGCACTATTCAGTGGCAAAGGACGGTAAAAACCTAAAAAGCGGTTATTTATTAAGTCCAAAAGATATTTGTCAAATTGACCATCTGGCAGACCTTATTAACGCCGGGGTTTCATCTTTTAAAATTGAAGGCCGAATGAAAAGCCCTGAATACGTTGCAACTGTTGTAGGCACTTACCGGAAATACCTGGACATGCTGGAGCAGGAGCTCCCGGAAACTCGTATGAGCAAAAAAACCGGCATCACACAGAAGCCTCAACTGAAAAATATTATGGTTTCTGACTATGACAGACACCGGCTCCTGCAAAGCTTTAACAGAGGTGGCTTTTCAAATGGTTATTTGTTAGGCAAAACAGGACCAGAGATGATGGCTTATCATAAGCCCAAAAACTGGGGAACCTATTTAGGCGTTGCTCTTGCCCAGAACAAAAGCACCAACTCAGTTAAGATAAAGCTGGAAAATACTCTGGGGAATGGTGACGGTATAGAAATATGGTCAGGAAAGACTTATGAGGAAAGTCCGGGGGGTATCATTACAAAAATAGTGTTGGACGGCGGCAGGCAGGTCAAACGGGCGAACTCCGGAGATACAGTATGGGTATCGGTTATCAGAGGAAATATTGAAAAGGGCAGCAAGGTTTACAAAACCTCTGATAAGGAAATGCTGGAACAGGCGGCAGCTACCTATGCAAAACCATCAAGAAAGTTAAATATTAAGGCTGCTTTTACTATGAGGACAGGTGAATTGCCTGAATTAACCTTAATTGACTTTGATGGGAATGTTGTTTCGGCGAAAGGAGAAGTACCTCCTGAAAAAGCTGTTAACAAACCCCTTACAGAGGAAAGAGCTGCAGAACAGTTAAGAAAAATGGGTTCAACTCCTTTTAATTTAGTTGAGCTGCAAATAGATATGGACAAGGATATTGTTCTGCCCATAAGTGAATTAAATAATATAAGGAGAAAAGCAGCAGAGCTCCTGGAAAATAAGCGGTTAATAGTAAAAAAGACCAACGCTTATGAAAAAAGCACACCGACGGACATTGAGCAAATAAGTTTCCAAAAGGTAAATTACAAATCAAGTATCGGAGGTGCTTCTGTAGAAGCTGAAAAAGGGGTAAAACTTACCGCAATGTTTTACCACCTTGATAGGGGCCTGGAGCTGGATAAACTGGCAGCAGAAAGATTGTACATCCATTTCAGCGACATACTGGACAGGGCTGCTGCTGAGCAGATAAGTAATGCCCGGAAAGCCGGAAAGGAAGTGTTTGCATATGTGCCGGCAGTAATAAAGGGCAAACAGACTGATATACTAATTAAAAATGCTGAAAATATTTCTAACAAAACAGATGGTTTTCTTGTGGGGAATATTGGGGTAGGAGAGTTGTTAAGAAATATTTTAGGTGAAAAGGTTAGATTAATGGGTGACTATACTCTTAACCTGTTAAACAGCTCCAGTTCATACTACTTCAAGGAGGCCGGTTACATCGGAGCCACCTTTTCCTATGAACTCAACCTATCACAGCTCTCTTCATTACTGCTGCCAGAAGACTTTGAAACTGAACTGGGGATTTACGGAAGAATACCGGTAATGACAAGCGAATACTGTCCTGTGGGAGGTAGTGTTGGGAATGCTGCTCCTCACAAGTGCAAAACCCAATGTAAAAACGGAGTATATCATTTAAAAGATAGAAAAAATGCTGCGTTTCTTGTGAAGTGTGACTGTGTGGACTGCAGGAGTACAATATTTAATTCCGATATATTATTTGCTCCTGAGCAGATGGAAAGCATAATGAAAACAGGAATTAACTATATCCGTATGAGCTTTGTAGATGAAAGCCCTGAGGAAATATATAATATAGTTAATTTATATAGGGATTTTATAAACGGAAGAAGAAATTCTGCCGGGAGTAGGAAAATAATAGAGCATGTTAAAAGCAAGGGAGTTACAAAAGGGCATTTGCAGCGAGGCGTTTAAGAGTATTTTGAGCTGAATTGAAATGGCTGCCGCGGACTTAGACATTCAGTATTATAGATTTACTTCTTTATTGGCCCCACTAAAGTATTAGAACAGATTAATTTCATTACATATTGTGGCCGCAATGGTGACTCAACGTCACTTACTGTGGAAAGTCCTTAATGATTAAGCCATAAAAAGATAATAACTCTAAAGGGCTTGGCCACAATTGGCTTAGGAGGTTTGATATGGTAGAGGTTTTTGTTGAGGTTTGCAGGGAGGATGCCATACTGCCAAGGTATGCAAATCCCGGTGATGCAGGAATGGATGTATACGCAGCTGAGGAAGTAATAGTTGCTCCCGGTGAGACAGTAGTTGTACCAACGGGATTGAAGCTTGCAATACCAGAGGGATACGAAATTCAGGTAAGGCCAAGAAGTGGACTGTCCCTGAAAACTCCAATCAGAATTCCCAACTCACCTGGAACAATTGACAGCGGTTACAGAGACGAATTAGGTATAATTGTAAATAATAACTCTGACAAAAGTTTATGTGAAGAGGGGAAGCCCCCTTATACCCTTGATGAAAAGGGTAACAAGAACGGAACATATATTATCAGGAAAGGCGACAGAATAGCTCAGATAGTATTGCAGGTTGTTCCCAAAATGGTACTTACGCGGGTTTCTTCGGTCAAAGACATCGGCACCAACAGAGGAGGCGGCTTTGGCTCCACTGGAGTGACCGGTTAAAACAGGAGGTGATATTATCAGCATTAACGGAAATACTCATTCTATAAAAGATAGACTGCTTGCCGAGCTTGAGGAATTATACCATAAGAAATTTGGCTCGAGGGAGCTTGTTCCTATTGAATTGGCAGAAACAATAGCCAGAATATCCCATGAAATTAACAGAGAGATATCTGTTCTTATTAATAGAAGGGGTATTGTGGTTGACATAAGTATTGGAGACAGTGGGACGGTATCACTGCCTCAGCTGGACAACAGAAGAGGAAAAACCAGACTTTCCGCAATCAGATGTATCCATACACATCCCGGTGGAAATGGAATGCTCTCACAGGTAGACATAAGCACACTTCAAAAGCTGAGACTGGATGCCATGCTGGCAATGGGGGTCAGAGATGGACAGCCTACGGAAATATATGCAGGATGTCTTTCAGCGGATGAGGAATATGATGTATTTGGCCCCTTTGTACTTGGGGAGCCGGGGCTTAATTATATTTACAAAATTATTGAGGAACTGGACGCCTCAGCTAAGGAGGATATATACACAAATAAAGAAGATGCCGAGAGGGCTATTTTGGTTGGGCTGGAAACCAGTCAAAGCAGATTGGAAAGTGCTTCACTCAGGGATGCTGAAGATTCTCTTAATGAACTTGAGGAGCTTGCGCTGACTGCCGGTGCTGTTGTGGTAGGCAAAGTTCTCCAACGTAAGCAGACACAGGACTCAGCCTATTATGTGGGAAAGGGTAAAATAGAGGAGCTTGCGCTGCTGTGCCAGGCACAGGATGTTCAGCTGCTTATTTTTGATGATGAGCTCTCCGGGGCTCAGATAAGAAATATTGAAGAGGAAACGGGAGTAAGAGTAATCGACCGAACTACCCTTATACTGGATATTTTTGCCCAGAGAGCCATATCCAGGGAAGGAAAGCTGCAGGTAGAACTGGCACAGCTGAAGTATAAGCTGCCCAGACTCATTGGCCTTGGGTCAGAGCTCTCCAGACTTGGAGGAGGTATTGGTACCCGTGGTCCCGGAGAAAAAAAGCTGGAAGTAGACAGAAGGCATATACGCAGAAGAATAACAAATCTTGAGAGAGAGCTGGAGCAGCTTGAAAAACGAAGGGATTTTCTGCGGAGCACCAGAACTAAGAACAACGTGCCTGTAATAGCTATTGTGGGTTACACAAATGCGGGAAAGTCAACTCTTATGAACAGGCTTTGCGATGCTTCGGTATTTGTGGAGGATAAGCTTTTTGCAACCCTTGACCCGTCCGCCCGTAAGCTGATACTGGCTGATGGAAGGGAGGCGGTACTTATTGACACTGTCGGATTTATAAGAAAGCTGCCTCACGAATTGGTGGAAGCCTTTAAATCAACATTGGAGGAGGCAGTTCATGCAGATATGCTTCTTCATGTTGTAGATGCCTCAAATGAAAATGCAGCTATGCAAATCAGTGTAGTGGAAGGACTCCTTGAAGAGCTTGGTGCAGCATCAAAAAACACTATACTTGTTTTAAATAAGCATGACCTTGTAACAGAAGGGAGAAGAATCAGCTCTCTTGGATATTCAGCAGTCTGCGAATTTTCTGCATTGACAGGTTATGGTATAGAAGCACTCCTTGAAAAAATAACCGAGGGCTTTAAAGAACAGCTAAAGGAAATATCTATTTTAATTCCCTACAATGAAGGGTGGGTAATGCCATATATATATAAGCATGGTCAGATCCTTTCCCAGGAGTGCCTGGAAGAGGGAATAAAAGTAAAGGCTTTAGTCAAAATAGACAAAATTTATAAACTTGATGAATTCATCCTTGTATAAAATTACTATCTAGGTTATTATAATATTAATAGAATGTATTATATTCTAAACATTGGAAATATTAAGGAGTAGCTAGATAATTTATACATAATTACGGTTATAAATTGTCTGTATATCCTGAATATTTAAAAAAATTTAATCAAGGAAGGGGTTTTGATTATGCTTGTTAGAAACTGTGCAGGTGGAGTTGTCTTTAACGGAGACAAGGTATTTCTTCTCAAGAATGAGAAGAATGAGTGGGTGCTCCCAAAAGGGGTAATTAAAAATGGTGATTATCCCGATGAGGTAGCATTGCGAAGAGTAAAGGAAGAAACAGGCATTGATGCAGAAATCATTTCTACCGCAGGTAATACCAATTATGAGTTTTACTCAGTCACACGTCAAAGACCGGTCTGTAACAAGATAACATGGTACATCATGAAATCCCTTAACGATAAATATGAAGTGAATAAAGCAGAAAATTTCAGTGATGGTGGCTATTTTACCATCGAAGAAGCTTTAGAAAAAGTTACTTATAGTCAGGATAAATCTCTGATAAATTTATCTTTCTCCAAGTATAGTAAGCTTGCCTAGTTCTCAAAGCTGTATAAAGAAAATAAATATTTATTTACGTAAAAACAACGAGACAATTAGTATCCTTACTTTATGAAGATAAGGGTATTTAATGAATTTCCAGATGCATAACTATGCGAATCTGGAACTATGTGAGCTTTGAGTACAACGGAAAATATTACTCGTTGTAATACGCTGTTGTAAGAAAATTATCTACAGCAGACAATTTGTCCAAACAGGCGGTGAAATCAGAAATTCTCAGCACTTCTTATATTAAGGGGTGCTGTTTTAATGTTCATAATATGCATCTGCTGATGAATCTGCTTTGCTTGTCATTGTTGGGTGTTGGTTTGCTGCTGATGTTTGTATTATTATAGTTAGTGAGTTATTGGTTTATTTATATTCCGTTCTGCGTTATAATAAATTTACCTCGGCAAATTGCCTTCTCCACTGAGCGTCAGCATTACTGCCAATGAGGGAGTGTAAACCGGAATAAAATGTTGGATTTGAACAAAATGGGATAGCTAAAAAAGACGTAAACTGCTGTGAAATTACTATAAACAGTAATCAGCAGAGATATGTAGTAATAAAGGAGAGTGCCGCTGTCTGCGGCTTTAGGTAGTAAAAATGATTACAGAATACAAGACAGTTCTAAAATCAGCATTAACAGAATTTGAGGAAAAAAAATCAAGGTTTATTACAAATGTAAAGCCTGTATCAACAGAGGACCAGGCAGTTGCGTTTATAAATGAAATAAAAGCCAGGCATTGGAACGCCACTCATAATGTATATGCATACAGTATAAACAATGGAACTCCGGTTCAGCGCTTCAGTGACGACGGAGAACCATCAGGAACTGCCGGAATGCCTGTGCTTGAAGTTATACGAAGAATGGGTGTGCAAAACGTAGTGGTAGTTGTCACCCGATACTTTGGTGGTACACTTCTGGGAGCAGCCGGGCTTATCAGGGCATACAGCCATGGTGCATCACTGGGATTGGAGGCAGCGGAGGTTGTTACCAGAAAATTATGCTCAAATGTAAACATAATGATTGAATATACCCTGTTTGGAAGATTACAGAATATGCTTATTACAAACAACAATATAATAAAGGATATACAGTATGGTCAGGATGTCGAACTTACCGTTCTTATTGAAGTGGGCCGGGAGGAGGAACTGATCAAGGCAGTAACAGAGAATAGCAACGGAAGGGCAATTATTGAATTGGGAGAAAAGGAATATATAACACTGGATGGCTGCGGAAAGCTAATCCCAGATAAATAGGTGTAATTTCCGCTGTTTTGAGAATAGTTGATTATTTGGTAATTTACTATTATAATGTTTTAAGTAATAAATTATAGAAGAGACATTAACAGTAAATTTGTTAACATAAAATGTTTATGATATGTAATCAGCTTAGGAGGTATTTATGTCAGGGCATTCAAAATGGGCCAATATTAAACGTCAAAAGGGTTTGGCAGATGCTAAAAAGGGTAAGATTTTCACCAAGCTTGGCAGGGAATTGCAGATAGCCGTTAAGGTTGGGGGGAGTGCAGATCCAAATACAAATTCCAAATTGAAGGATGTTATTGCAAAGTGTAAAGCTGCAAACATGCCTAATGAAAATATCCAGAGAAGTTTAAAAAAGGCCTCCGGAGAAGGAGACAGTACAAACTATGAAGAAATCACCTATGAAGGCTATGGCCCAGGTGGGGTTGCGGTTATTTGTGAATGTACTACAGATAACAGAAACAGAACTGCCGGAGATTTAAGGCATTACTTTGATAAATTTGGAGGCAATCTGGGACAGACCGGTTGTGTATCCTTTATGTTCAATAAAAAGGGCGTAATAGTTATTGAGAATGATGGGAAAATCAGCGAAGATGATCTCATGATGGAAGCCCTTGAAGTTGGTGCTGAAGATTTCAAGGCAGATGGTGATGTATTTGAAATATTAACTGATCCTGCAGACTTTTCAGCTGTTCGTGAAGCACTTGAAAAGAAGGGCTATGAGTTCCTGGAGGCAGAAGTATCAATGATACCCACCACAACAACAAAGCTTACAGATCCAGAACAGATCAAGTTTATGGATAAGCTGATAGAAGCTCTTGAGGACCTTGATGATGTTTCCAATGTATATCACAACTGGGATCAGGATGAGGAAGAATAAGCTTCGGGTCAGAATAATTGTAAAGATTAGAAATAATAAAAACCGAAGAGATATTAATACAATAATAAAAGATTTAAAATTTAGAGTAATGGGTAAAGTCGACTTTATGCCGACTTTACCTTTTAAATTTTAAATTTGAGAAAGCACAACAATAGAAAGTTTTCATTCAGGCAAGCATGAGTTGCAAACTTTTCTGAAACTCATGGCATAAGCCTGTCTAATCTTTATCCAGAATTTCCAATCTGCCCTCGTCAATAAACTTCTGTATAATGGAAACATTAATATCCAGTTCAGTAGCTATTCTCCCAACTGTAGACCTGGGATACATCTCCAGATAACTTTTTATTTTTTTAAATACCAATTCATTTTTTTGACTGCAACTAAGGCAGAGACCATCGCTGGTGGTATAGAGGAAGATACCTGAGCATTCTTTACATTTCTTTGATTCAGCCATAAATAATACTCCAAATATGATTAATTAGATTTTATCGTCAGGATTTTCAGAAGCAGAAATTTCGGGATTTTTAACTTCAAGAACATCAAGTATAAAAATAAATATTGGTATCCCGATTATCAGTCCCCATATTCCGAGTAAATATTCTGAAACTATTAATACTACAAAGGTATAGAATACCGGCAGTTTTGTTTTCTGAGACATCAGTTTGGGATTGAGAATATAACTTTCAAGGCCGTGCAGTATTGCGATTAGAACAAGCACATACACAATCATCCTGAAGCCGCCGATTGTAAATGCAATAATTGACAATGGTATCAGAGATATAACAACTCCGGCTACAGGTACAAGCCCCAATACGAATATCATCGCCCCGAGGCCCAGAACCTGAGGAAAACCGAGAACGTAAAGCATGATCATTGACAAAATGGTATTTACAAAGGAGATAGTAATCTGGGTCTGTATAACCTTACCAAAAGACTGCAGAAATTTTCTCCCGAAGAATGCCATTTCATCATAAACAATTTTTATTTTACTGTTTTGAAAATTTGAAGTAAATTTCACTATTCTATTCTTTTCAAGAATAAAGAATAAGCTTAATATCAATGCAATAAAAATCTCAATGCCCCATTTACCAATATTAGTGATGGATTTTATCAGTGCTTCATAGTTATTGGTAATATATGTGGATACTTTAAACTCTTTCAAAAGAGATAAGATGTAATTCAAGGTTTCATTTTCATAAGTCCCGTTAAGAAAGACTATTGCTTGTTGTATTATAGTATTTACCTCGGAGATAATTTTAGGAATATATAAGTACAGTACATAAATGGCAATAGCAACAATTGCCAGATATACTGTGATTATAATGGCCTTTAATATCCTGGAGTTAAGATTTTTTGCCCTTCTGAAAACGAAATCCTGAGCAGTATACCCCAGATATGCAAATATAAAGGTTAATAAAAATATATTGGCCATTCCTCTAAGGAGGTAAATGCCTACTCCAAAAGCAAGAAGGATTAATATACGTCTTGGCATTTGCTGTGAGAGGATAGATTTTATAGTCGTCATAAAGTACCGTGTCCTTGTTAATTTTAGAGTAACATATAACTTCCGCCTGAAACGAAATTTAATAATTCACTTATATTAAATTATATAGAATTATTTATATATAATAAAGAGGTTTCGATAAAAATGAATAATTACAAGGTGTAAATATTTTGTTAATAAATAAAAGGATACCGTTCAAAACGGCATCCTTTTATTATGCGTCCATAAGGACTTTACTTTGCAGATATTACTTGTTTAAACCCTGTTGATCTCTGAATGCTTTAAATACTGTTTTAGTGATGTTACCACCAATTTTACCAGCTTCTCTGGAAGTTAAATCACCATTATATCCTTCTTTGAGGTTAACGCCTACCTGAGAAGCTATCTCATACTTCATGTTCTCAAAACCAGTTGGTCTGTTATTAGATCTGTTGCTTGCCATAATCGTATTCCTCCTTTTAGTATCACCATATTTCACTTTAACAGTGATTTTGTTGGTGTAATAATATATTTTGCAATAAGCTTAAAAATATAACGGAAATATATTACTTTTAGGCCATTAAATTATGGAAGTACAGTAAAGGTAAGGACCTCAGTGCAATTAAGGTATAGTTAAGATTATAACTGAAATATATAAAGTGGCGTTGACAACCCGCCACTTTAGGCTGTTAATGCTCTCTTACTGATTCTGATTCCCTGAATAAAAGACTTATACTGTACAATCCGGCAATTCCTACGATAGTAAATATTGTCCTTGTAATAAGTGAAGCTGTTCCAAATATGGCAGCTACCAGGTCATATCTGAATAAGCCAACAGATAGCCAGTTGAGAGCTCCTATAATTACTAATACCAATGCAACTCTATCCAAAGGTGTTCTCATTTTCACAACTTCCTTTCCTGATAGTTTTAGCTAATTCCCTTGTCGGAAATTATGCTTGAATATAGTATAATGATTTTATTATTTTTTTATTCACAAGAAACAGGGCATAAAATAACCGCACTTCCTTTTTAGGGGAAATGCGGTGTATTTAAATAACTGTCTGTTTTTCACAGGCAGTTAGTCCTGATATAATGAAACAAAAAGTTTATTTGAGGATAATATTTTTTGTAACTATAATCAGGTCTATTCATAAATACTAACTGATAACCTAAACAAAAAAGTATAAAATATTTATTTATCCTTAGTATAATATGAAAATACTTTTTTATGTGTGATAATTTATTACAATTTATACAGAAAAACAGGAGGTACAATTTGCAACCGATACAAATACCCAATTTACCTGACGGAGAAGTAACTTCTGTAATCATTGATGGGAGATTTTTCAAGAAATTCCAATCTGTTTTTAAAGAACTACAAATAAATATTATACCTACTTTAGCCCATCCTGGTGTATACCAGGCTGTCGCCTACCATCCTGATATAATGCTTCACCATATTGAAGACCATATAATTGTTTATGCTCCCAAAACCCCTGACCAGCTGTTGGATTCACTGCGGAACAGGGGATTTACTTTAGTAAAGGGGTACAAAGAGCTGGGAGAAAAATATCCTGAAACAATAGCTTACAACGTAGCAAGACTTGGAAGGTTTGCTATACATAATACAAAATATACCGATCCTGTTTTAAGGGAGCTACTTGTTTCCCGTGGTGTAGAATTTATTCATACAAATCAGGGATATTCCAAATGCCTTACCTGTATAGTGGATGCCACCAGTATAATTACTTCTGACAGGGACATTCATAAAAAAGTTTTGTCAGCAGGACTGGATTCGCTTCTTATTGAACCCGATGAGGCTATCAGACTTGAACCCTTTGATATGGGATTTATTGGGGGAGCTACCGGATTAATTGGTGAAAAAAAACTTGCAGTAGCAGGTAATCTAAAATTTCACAAAAATTTCAAACAAATAATAGATTTTTTAAGTTTAAAAGGTGTCGGTGTGGTTATGCTTAATGGTGAAAAACTTATTGATATGGGTTCTATTATTCCTATTGAGCAGAAGTTGTGATGAGTTTTCTTGATAAAAAAAGATTGCGGCAGTTTATTGGAATAAATTAATCTTAATGGTGTAGTACCTATAAAAAATGCTATGCATATAATGTAGCATAGCTTAATGGGACGAAAAAAGTCCATTATTACAAAAACTATTCCTATAGATGAGGAGTAATTGTAAATGACTTAGTATATACTACACACGAAGGGAAGTGAAGTTGATGCAGTATCCATATCTCTCAATAGGGATTACAGATAACGCTGAAAACGTAATACAACAAATAGAAAAAGAACTTCAACAACTCAAAGAAAAAAATATAGATTACTCTATAAAAGAGGTTGATTTTGAGGGTACAACTTCCGTAGTGTGTTATATAGAGGGTGAACCGCTGTTTTCAAAAAAGTCGAACCAGTATGAGCTATTAAAATATCATGTGTCAAATGCACTGGCAGACTATATTATTCAGCAATACGAAGAAAAGCTCCTCACCAGGATAATAAATAGTAACTACGGATATTTTAATTCCGCTGAAAAAAAGGATATACTAAATATCTCATTAAAAATAATCAGGAATGATGATAAGATTTTTTTCAATACCCTGTTTCAGATTAGAAGAAGAAATCTTATCACAAAAAAACTTATGGAGTATTTTGAGAGCTCTAACAGCATAATCCTGGACGGGTTTGTTAACTTCCGCCTTAAGGATTATATAAAGGAGCTTGAGGATATTATAGACAATGCTGTAGACGACTTTCTTATAGAAAGGGAATATAAAGAATTTATCAGGTTACTAAGGTATTTTGTTGAGCTGCAGGAATCCAAGCTGAATTTTATCCATGTAGTAATACAGTATGATGAAAGCTATATTCTGTTAGATGAGAAAAAGCACGAGATTACCAATGATTGTATTCAGGAATTTATTTTAGAGCTTCCTGAGACAGAAATAAATCATGATGATCTGCTGGTTAGTTCATTGATAACACTGGCACCCAAAAGCATCATAATCCATAACTGGGAAAGATTTAAGAATAAAAAGCTTCTTGACACAATTAAAAACGTTTTCTCAGGTAAGGTAGTTTTATGCAGTGGATGTAGCATATGTGAATACAGTTATGCAAAATCCGACAGAAAAGAATAAGAGCCGACAGGCATATAAAATATAGTAATATTTTCCTATGATATTTTTTACAATATATATTGACAAAAAGTTGGTATATAAATACAATATATCGTGTAATCACTATATAGAGTATTCATACAGTGTTGAAAACACTTTATATTGGTATATAACTGATATAAATTATTTTACTTCTACAAAAGATAAAGATTTTAAGCTACAACAGATGAAAGTATTGAATTACAAAAGATTAAATGTCCGGGAAAAAGAAAAGAGAGTCAAGAGGCTCTCTTTTTCCCTTTTATCAGCAAAATCAATCCAGCATTCAAACCAATGATTTACATTCAATACCATAGTATTTTATAATTTAACTTAAATATGCAAATAATTCTGATTAAAGGTTTATAATTAGCTCAGAGATACAAGAATGCCTGATATAAATTCCAGGCATATTAGGAGGAAGACCTTGAAAATAATAGGATTTGTTGGACCAAGCGGAACAGGTAAAAGTCACAGAGCATCCTGGGTTGCGAGAGAGCATGGAACAGACTATATAATAGATGATGGACTACTGATAAAGGGTAATCAAATTATTGCCGGTGTTTCTGCAAAGAAGGAAAGTACTAAAATAGCTTCCGTTAAGAGAGCGTTGTTTACTGACCCAAAACACACTGAGGATGTTGTGAATGCACTGAAAAGGTACAATCCTGAAGTGTTGCTTATAATTGGGACCTCGGACGGAATGGTTGAGAAAATAGCAGAACGTTTAGGAATAGGGCCTGTGGACCAAAAGGTCTATATAACTGATGTGGCAAGTGAATATGAAATAAAGCAGGCCCTGTCTACCAGAAGAGAGCAGGGAAAACACGTTATTCCTGTACCTACTTTTGAGATAAAGAAGGATTTTTCAGGGTATTTTCTTGATCCCCTTCAGATATTCCGAAGAAAGGGTAAAGGCAGTTATCAGCTGGTAGGTGAAAAATCGGTAGTGAGACCAACCTTCAGCTATATGGGGAGATATACCATATCGGATTATACAATTTATCAGATAGTGGAATATGTGACTTCAAACATTGAGGGCGTAGCCAAGATATCAAGATTCCGTGCGGAAAACAGACCTGACGGAATATATATTGAAATGGATTTGGTGCTTGTTTATGGATATATGATAAAGAAGCTTCTGAGAGAGGTTCAGGAGCAGGTAAGCGAGCAGATAAAGCACCTTACTGCATTAAATATTAAAAGGATGAATGTGGTGGCTAAGAGTTTGGTAATGGATAAGAAGAATTAACTCTGCAATCCACCTGTAACCGTAAGTCTGAGTATCTGTCTCAACAGGAGATAGGTACTTTTTTGATTAAATTTTTAACCTGCAGATAACTTCAGTTTTATGATACTTTCCTTACTACTTTCTAATCAGGATTTTTCTGTTTATCAATGTATCAATATTATGTCTTTGACAGATTTATGGTATGCCTCTGGTTGACAGGGGCAGATCTATTCCTTACAAGATTTTCTATGAGCTATGTCAATTATATCTGATGACTGTAAAAACCCAAAATAAATGAGATAAATTTGTGTTAACATAACAAGCTAACTTTGTAAATTACATTTCAGGACGTAAATTCGACATTTCAGGACAAAATCAGCTTTTTTTATACAATCTATGCTAAACTGTTTTCATACTATTTCATATTGTAAGTACGAAGTTAAAACTAAAATAAGCTATTAAAAATAATTACCAAAAGCAAAGCAGAAGTAATTATGAGTGATTTATTACTCAGGCTAAAAGAGGCGAATCTTATGGAAGAATGGGAATTACAATTAAGAAATGTAATAACTAAGCCTGAACAACTATCAAATTTTTTGGAGTTAAGTCAGCAGGAATACTCAGATATAGCAAAAGTAACAGAAAAATATAAAATGGTAATTTCACCGTACTATGCAGGATTGATTTCAAGAGAAAATGACAATTGCCCTATTAGAAAACAGTGTGTACCTCAATTGGATGAGTTGACTAATTCCAGCAGAATGTCAGAGGATCCTTTGCAGGAATCAGTCTATTCGGTAACACCTCATTTAGTACATAAGTATCCTGACAGAGTAGCTTTTTTTGCAAGCAGCATGTGCTTTATGTTCTGCCGGCATTGTACGCGAAAAAATACTGTTATCACAAGAAATGGTTTTGTTAGTGACAGTGAATTTGCCAAGGTATCGGACTATATTGAAAACAATAAAAGTATCAGGGATGTTTTGATTACCGGAGGAGACCCTTTAACATTATCTGATGAAAGACTTGAAAAATATATATCGGAAATTAGAAAAATAAAGCATATACAGACAATCAGAATTGGTACCAGGGCAATAGTTACATGCCCTATGCGTATTACAGAAAAATTGGCTGATATGCTTAAGAAATATCATCCTATATGGATAAATACTCAATTTAATCACCCACGGGAGATTACACCCGAGGCTGCACAGGCATGCGATATTCTGTTGTCCAGAGGGATTCCTCTGGGAAACCAAACGGTGTTGCTAAATGGAATAAATAATACTTTAAGTATTATGGAGAAGCTTTTATCAGAGTTAATAAGAATAAGGGTGAGACCATATTATCTGTATCAATGTGACTATGTTAAGGGAGTAGAGCACTTTATTACGCCATACACCCAGGGCGTAGACATTATTTCTGAGCTTCGGGGAAAGATTTCAGGCTATGCCATACCTCACTTCATAATAGATGTTGCCGGTGAAAATGGTGGAAAAATAGTTGTAGAAAGAAGCAACATAATAAGTGATGATGGGGAAACCCTTACATTAAGAGGGCTCAAGAATAATATCATTAAGTGCAAAATAGGAGAGAAGGATATATGAAAATTGGGTTAACCTATGATTTACGTGAAGATTATGATATAGAAAGCAACAGTGAAATATACGCTGATTTCTGCAGCCCGAATGAGATTGGATATCTTGCCAATGCAATAAAGGAATGCGGACATGAAGTTGTTTTAATTGGAAATATGTATAAGCTGAACAAAATGATACTGGATAACCAATTTGAATGCGATTTGGTTTTTGTAGAGGATGAGGGGATAAATTCCAGGAACAGAGAAGCCATAGTACCTGCCTTACTGGAGATAAATAAGATCCCTTATGTGGGCAGCGATGCCTATGCCATGGGCCTGTCGCAAAATAAATTCCATACAAAACTGATAGCTGAGTACCTAAATATAAGAACTCCAAAATGTATATATGTACCCTATGGGCAGAAAAACTTAAATGAGTTTTTAAATTTAAAAATGGAACAGCAGCAGCTGGGTTTCCCACTGATTGTCAAACCAAACTATGAAGGATACAGTATGGGCGTATTTGTTGTAAATAGTTTGAATGAAATGGTGGAAAAGGTAAGTTGGAATATGGATACATACCATCAGGAAGTTCTTTGTGAAGAATACATAGAAGGTAAAGAGGTATATGTGCCTGTAGTGGGGACAGGTGACAAAGCCTATGCCTTAGAGACAGGTATATGTAAACATGCGGATGGATCAGATATAGATGTATTTACACTTCATCATAAGTGCTTTGAACCAATACTGGATGAAATTTTTGTATGTGATGAGGCGCTGAAAAATGAATTAATTACAGCAGCCTTAAAGATACATAAGCATTTGAACTGCTACGATTTCAGCAGATCTGACTTTAAAGTGGATAAAAATGGAAATCTATACTTTTTGGAGGTAAACCCAAGACCAGGACTTACTCAAAATGGACCCTACGAAACTTGTGCAAGGCATATTGGAAAATCATATGCCCAAATAATAGGTGAAATTATTCAAAGTGCTGTTGAAAGATACGGATTATAGGAGGTGTGCACAATAGAGCACAGCAATTATGCAAAATTCAAATTTGGAATAGGCAGGCTTGTTGCTATAGCAATTCTTCTATGTCTGATGATTCAAATTGCTGGCTGTAGTAGCACAAATGCGGAGCCGTCAGGAGATTTGAAACTAAGTATTGCAGTTATGGGTTCTAAGCAAGTATATGATTATGATACCAGCTTTTTAAATGGAGTTGAGCTGGCTATAAATGATTTCAATCAACAGTACGCTGGAAAAGGATTCAGTGCAAAATATGATATCTATGACGATGAGTATGACTTTGAGAAAGGTGTTGTTATAGCAAAAAAACTTTCATCTGATTCTGATATTACAGCTGTAATCGGCTCCCATAGCTTTAATATTCTTGACGCATCTGTTGAGTTTTTTGAGGACTCAAAAAAGATACTCATTGCAGCTAATGGTATGATGGATAAATCCATAGTGGATAAAAAATATAAGTTTGTTTTCAGAAATACATTCGGAGAAACAGAGATGGGGGCATCTATGGCAGATCACGCTGCAAAAATAGGTGCTGACCGTATTGCTATATACCATAGTAATACTGAGTATGAGAATAATATGGGAATGGCCTTTAGTAAGCGTGCATTGGAAAATGGCTTAAAAGTATTGGATGATGTTTCTGAGATAGGTTCACAAAAGGATTTTGTCAATATATTCAAAAGATGGGAAGCCATTGGAGTAAACTGCGTAATGATAAGTCAGGAGTCTATTGCCGATGCTTTTCTACTGGCACAGAGAATTCGTACAAAGTCCGACAAAATAAAAATATATGGAGATTTTTCATTTGATGCTGAGGAAAAGCTAATGGAAAACAGAGAGTATGTTGAGGGAATTATTATTCCGACTTTAGTGCCTGTCAGTCAATCTGAGACACTGGAGAATTTTAATTCCAGATACAAAGAAATCTATGGTTCAGAACCTACATGGTGGGCAGCACATGCATATGACTCAGTGCGTATGGTACTGGATACTGCAGTTAAAGTAAACAGCAATGTACCTGAAAAGATTGCTGAAGGGCTGCACTCAAAAACGGGTTATCAGGGAATTACAGGGAAAATTATGTTTGACGACAACGGGCTTTTGACAAGTATGGAGCCTGTATATTCCATTGTTAAAGATGGCAGGCTTGTTAATTTACAGGAATAGCAGATTGTCTTTTCATTACTATTTGTATATGCGCTGTGTGCGCAGATGGGAGATAATGTGGAAAGAGGTAAAGTACGGTATAGGGAAGAGGCTATTAATGCAATATCCTCTCCGGAACAGTTGGATCAATATACGAAAGTAATCAGAGCACCTGCGTGGATTTTACTGACAGCTGTGCTGCTTATAATAGTTACAGTCTTTATATGGCTGTTTAGTGGAAATATATCTGATGGCATAAAAGTTAATGGAATTATATTCCCTCAATCAGGCATTACAGATATATATTCCCGTTCTTCAGGGACTGTGACAAGTGTTCTTGCAAAAGAGGGAGACTTTATTGATGAAGGACAGATAATAGCTGTTGTACCTGATTATGAGTTAATAGCTGAGATAGAACAGCTAAAAAAAGAAATCGGACAGACAAATACCATCAATGGTTCAGGTCCAGAACCAAATGATTTGGAGGCCCGGTTGGAGGACCTGATAGCAGAATATGAATTAAACTCTGTAATAAAGTCCACTGTATCGGGGATAGTTCAGAGTATTGTATCAAAGGATCAAAACGTATCCAGTGGCGGCAAGATTGCCACTGTTATAAATGAAGATAAATATACAAACGACAGAGAAATAATAGCATACGTTCCTATGACCATAGCTCAAAGTATAAAGGTGGGTATGGAAGCACAGATTTCTCCTACATATGCACCCAGAGAAGAGTTTGGGTATATGAAGGGGCATATTACGAAGGTAGGCAGAGTACCTGTTACAGAGGAAATGCTAAAAAAGACATTTGGGGACTGGGAACATCAGAAAAGTTTACTGGATGAAGATGGCTGTGTGGAAGTGCGAATTGCAATAGGAGTAGACCCAAATTCCAGCAACAATTTTCAATGGTCAAATAAAAAGGGACATAGTTTGAGCATAGACATCAGCACCATTTGTGACGTTCTGATTGTATCAGAGGATAAACGTCCCATAGATTTATTGCTGGGTTCCAGGTAGGCGGCCGGATTGTATCCTGAGTTTACTAAAGTGCACCTGGCACTATGTGCTCTTTGTGCACGATGGACAAAATTGCTTCGTTGAAACACTCAGAGGTAAGAATATTTTCTATAACCTAAATTCTGAGCGATATTGTAAACATATGGTATTGGAAGTGAAATATGCTGATTAACTTGAAAGGTATAAAAAAAGTACCTACTATTTTACAAATGGAAAATGTGGAGTGCGGCGCGGCTAGTCTGGGTATGGTTTTGGCTTTTTACAAAAAATATATACCCTTGGAACAATTAAGGTCTGACTGTAGTGTTTCAAGAGATGGCTGCAACATGAAAAATATTGCAAAGGCTGCTATGCACTACAAATTGAATGTAAGGGCGCTAAAGACAGATATTGATGGTTTGAAGCAGAATGTGAAACTTCCGGCCATAATACATTGGGATTTTAACCATTTTGTTGTGGTGTGTGGTTTTAAAAAAGATTCTGTGGTAATAAACGATCCTGCATTAGGCAGATTAAATATAAAGCTACCTGAATTTAGCCGTATGTTTACGGGAATAGTACTGGAACTGGTACCTTCTGAAGACTTTATTGCTGAAGGTGAGCCAAAAAGCATTATAAAGTTTTTAAAGCAAAGACTTAAACACAGCATTGTACCCATTGTATATATTCTTATTTTAGGTATTATATCTTCACTTATCCTGGGATTAACGCCATTGTTTTCAAAGATATTTACCGACTACATACTCTTTGATAAGTCAAAGGATTGGCTGTTGCCTGTTTTAGGAGCTATGACAGCAGCTATGATTGTAAATTTTATTGTAGAAGCGTTACAGGCAGTATATCTCCTTAAAGTAAGGGGTAAGCTTGCAACATCATCAAGTACCATGTTTATTTGGCATGTTTTAAGCCTTCCTGTAGAATTTTTTACACAACGCTATGCCGGTGACATAAGTGAAAGACAGGATAGCAATGAAGAAATAGCGGAAATAATTTGCACAAAGATAACACCGGTTTTTTTAAATGTAATTATGATAGGTCTATACCTTATAGTATTGATTTATTTTGATGTACTTATGGCTTTGGTTGGCTTAATGGTTGCCATAATAAATATTTCATTTGTTACTTACATATCAAAGGTAAATGCTGACAGGTCACGAGTGTTAATGCGTGACATGGGCAGGCTTTCAGGAATGACCCTGGCCGGTATAGATATGATAGAAACAATAAAATCCAGCGGTGCTGAGAACGGTTACTTTGAAAAGTGGATGGGATATCAGGTAAAAGTAATTAACGGGAACAAGGATATTCAAACTAAAAACATTTATCTCAGAGTAATTCCCCAAATTCTTCAAAAGCTTCTGGATGTTTTCGTAATAGCCATGGGTGTATATAACATTTTGAACGGCAGCTTTACAGTGGGAATCCTGTTATCCTTTCAAGGTTTTATGTCAGAGTTCTTACAGCCGGTCAATATGCTGTTAGACCTGGGAGAGGCAATGCAGACTGTAAAGGCTCAGGCAGAGCGAGTGGAAGATGTGATGAACTATAAGACAGATAGTATATATGCAAATAATTCATCAACAGATAACGGTTGTGGTGATTTACAAGAGGATACTGCTCGGGAGTATCGTCAGTTAAAAGGATGCATAGAGCTGGTTGATGTTACATTTGGTTATGGAAGATTAACAGAGCCAATAATCAGAAACTTCAGCCTGAAAATAGAAGCCGGACAATCTGTGGCAATTGTTGGAGGTACAGGCAGTGGCAAATCCACATTGGCAAAACTGATATCCGGCCTGTACGAAGTAAGAAGCGGGAAAATTTTGTTTGATGGAAAAATGCGGTCACAATATCCCGAAGAAGTTTTTGCCAATTCTCTTGCTGTGGTTGATCAGGGGGCTACAGTATTTAACGATACTATAAAAAACAACATTACAATGTGGAATGAACTTGTAAAAGAACGAGATATAATAGCTGCCTGTAAGGATGCATGTATTCATGAGGATATTGTAAAAAGAGCCAGTGGATATGATGACATAATACTGGAAGGTGGAAGAAATATGTCGGGCGGCCAGAGGCAGAGAATAGACATTGCCCGTGCCCTTGTCGTAAATCCCTCAATACTTATATTGGACGAAGCTACCAGTGCACTGGATACTGCTACTGAAAAAAAAGTAATGGATGCTATAAAAAAGAGGCATATTACAATGATTATAATTGCCCACAGAGTATCGGCTATACGAGATTCAGACCAGATAATATTTTTGGAAAATGGGCAAATAGCCGAAATGGGTACTCATGAGGAGCTCATGAAGCTTAACGGGAAATATGCCAGACCGGTTACATCTGACTAACAAACGGAGGTGAAAAATTGAAAGACTTTAAGACAAAAGTAACGGCTCAAAAAGAAAGAGATAACGAGCTGCTTGAGCAGTCCTATGATAAGCTGCCGCACTCTGTATCAGACTCTAAAAAGGGGTTTTTCAATTATAGATCCTCCAGGAATAATACCAGAAATGTAATCAATAATATTACAGCATATTTTGGATATCAGTCAGTCAGTATACCTGCAGAAATTGAATGTATATACAATCAATTGGAATATATGAAAACCGCTACCGGATCAATGAGCAGAAAAATTATTCTTAGAGATAACTGGTGGTTGGAGGCTATAGATCCTATTTTATGTAAGCTGGTCAGTGATGAAATTTATGTGATTCTTTATCCAAAAGGGCTGGGAGGCTATGAGTTTGTAAATCCTCACACTGAAAAATTTGAGGTAGTTAATAAAGATAACAGCGGGTTGTTTGACAGAGAAGCCATAGCTTTTTATAAGCCATTTCCAGATGAAAAGATATCATTCAAAAAGCTGATAAAGTATATGCTTGAGAGCGTATCTAAAGCTGAAATATCCTATGTAATATGTATTTCAGTGGCAATTGGTTTAGCGGGAATGATATTGCCAATGATAAATGGAATTATTTATGACAGAGTAATACCATCGGGAACAATAGATGACCTGTTACCATTAGCAGCACTGTTGGTTGGCAGCTTTTTCAGTATTATAGCAGCAGGATTGTTAAAGGATTTATTAATTGCAAGGATTAACAGTAAGGTTATTTGCAGAGTACAAAGTGCAGCCTGGGCCAGAGTCTTAAAGTTGCCTGCAGCTTTTTTCAAGAAATATTCAACCGGTGAGGTTTTACAGAAAATAAAAGCTCTTGAACAGGTAGCAACGTTACTTAGTGGCAGCACCATGGCAGTTTCATTATCAGCCCTGATATCTTTTGTATATTTATACCAGATAGCTGTAATAACGCCTCAGCTGTTAATGCCTACAGTAATAATAATTGCAGTATTACTGTCATTCTCTTTTACTACCAGTATACTTGAGGCCTTGCAGCAAAGGAAGCTTTCAGACAAAGCAGCAGAATTATCCGGAGTGGTGTATCAACTATTACAGGGGATTTCCAAAATCAAGGTGGCAGGGGCCAGAGTAAGAGCCTTTTCAATATGGGCAGATAAATATAGCCAAAAGGCAAATGTGTTGTACAGTCCCAGTATTCTTTTGACTATATCAGGAGCAATATACAGCGCCTTCAGTATTGCTACCAATATTCTGATATATTGGATAGTTGCAAAAAGTGATATAACACCTGCACAGTATATTGCCTTTAATACGGCTTTTGGAGCATTTTTATTTTCACTGCTTCAGTTTCACAATATTGTAAGGCAAATATCGCTAATCAAATCCAACTTTAATATTGCAAAACCTATATTGGAGGAGCTGCCGGAAAATACTGGTGGAAAGGCAAGGCTGGGACATTTATCAGGGAATATAGATGTAAATAATATTAGTTTTAGGTATACAGAGGATGGTCCCCTTATACTGGACGACCTGTCTCTGTCAATAAAGCAGGGAGAGTATGTAGCATTGGTGGGAGCTTCCGGTTGCGGCAAATCCACACTGATGCGAATACTGCTGGGGTTTGAAAAACCCCAGAAAGGTGCAGTTTACTACGACAACCAGGAACTTTTGGGATTGGACATACATTCAGTTCGACAGCAGATAGGTGTTGTTATGCAAAATGCTACATTATTTGCAGATGACATTTTTTCGAATATTGCCATATGTGCTCCATGGATAACCCTGGAAGAAGCATGGCAGGTTGCTGAAAGAGCTGGAATAGCTGACGATATAAGAGCAATGCCAATGGGGATGTTTACCATACTGTCGGAAGATGGCGGTGGTATATCGGGTGGACAGAAGCAGAGATTGATGATCGCCAGGGCATTGGCAGGAAGCCCACAAATAATAATGTTTGATGAAGCGACTAGCGCATTGGATAATATTACACAATCTATTGTCGTTGAAACATTAAACAAAATGTCATGTACGCGAATTGTCATAGCACATAGATTATCGACAGTAATAAACTGCGACAGGATCATCGTCTTAGACGGTGGAAAGATTGTAGAAGAAGGAAATTATAAAGAACTTATGGAGAAGCAAGGTCTGTTTGCTATGATGGCCAAAAGACAGATTGCATAACAGCGTGAAAACTCATTTGGTTAGGTCATTGTGGCTTTTCAAAGCTAATTATGTAAGCACTAAGCGCGATGAGGTAAGAAGTGCGAAGCAAGGTTTAGTGCCAATATCGATATTCTTCGCACAATGAAAAGACGCTGCAGGTCTTTTCAATACTACTTGAGTACGCACTATGGGTGGAGATGGGAGATACAATGAAGAAAAAGATACTGTTTGCACTGATTGTAAGTATAACCTTAGCAGGCTTACTTGCATTAACATCTATATTAAATGTTGTATCGTTTAACAACAACTACACCGAATCTACTGCAGCCAATAATGCCATTGTTACATCGGGAGTTGTAAATAAGCTGGAGTACTCATTGAGGTATGGAAAGTCTCTGGAGAACTATTGTGGAATAGAGGATTTGTTTGAACAGGTAAAACAGCTCTGCAGTTATGTGGATGAGGCGTATATTGTAGACACTGAAAGTAAAATTCTATATGAAAATTCCTACAACGGCGCAGAGTTTAATAAACCCGATGAGCTTGAGGATAATGCAGAAATTTTGAATGATGCCCAGGGATTTCTGACCTGGACTGAAAATGATACACAACATATTTTAATACCTGTCAGCGATAGTACAGGAAAAATAGTTGCCGGGTTTGGTATTACATATAACAACAAAATAGTATCACAAAATACTCGGCAATACATTTCCAGTATAGTATCTTTCACGATAATAGCTGCAATTGCAGCAATATTGCTTTTTATAATTCTATTTTTTGTAATCAGGCATGAATTTGTTTTTAAGAAGCTGCTTTTAATAGTAATACCAATAATTATTGCCTCCAACCTGTTTTTAGGTATTGCTTCATTTTATACATACAGAGCCGGATATACGGCACTGACAAAACAAACTGCAGAAACAATAAGTGTTAAGATTCAGAGTGATATAGATAGTGTGATAGAGCAGGGCATTAATTACTCAGAACTGAATGAATTGGATGATTACTTCAGGGATATTATTAAAAATACCAATCAAATAAGTATTATCCAAATGAAACCTGCTGGTGAAGGAGCTGGTCCATCTGCAAAAGGCAGCTCCAGCCTGTACTCTGATGATATTCATTATACATTTGCCTTTAAACCAGACAGTTAAGGCAATATGATGGATTTACATATTGAAATATCTGAAACTTATTTAAAGGAAAAACTAAACGCCATAATTATAGAAATATTGGTGTCTATTGTTACATCACTAATGATAGCTGCCGAAGTTATTATATTTATAATAGCTCTGCTTACTGGATTCAGAAATTTATTAAAAAAGAGAAAAATACTTGTAATTAAAGACATAGACGAAGATGTACAGCCTTTGGGAACCATCAGAGGATTATTTTTCTTCTTCGCCATGTTCCAGTATATGGCGATGGCTTTTGTACCTATTGTAATGGCGTCAATTTACAAGCCCATATTTGGATTGCCGTATGAAATAGCCATGAGTATCCCAATGACTGCACAAATTCTGACATCAATTTTTTCAGCCTGGATTTGCGGCAGAATTGTAGATACAAAGGGCTGGAGACCTGTTGCAATAACCGGGATTTTAATAATGGTAACCGGTACAGTGGTTGCAGCTATGGCAAAGGAACCTTTGATATTTATAATTGCACAGATAATAATGGGGTTGGGATTAGGATGTGCAAAGACCTCCTTCGATATATTCAGTGTACTTACGCCTTCATCACAAAGGCTTGAAGAATATACTTCAAGTATAAATGCAGGACTAATAGTTGGAATGAGCTGTTCTGCCGCTATTGGTGCAATAATAGCAGATGTTTTTGGATTTTCCGGAGCCTTTCTGGTAATGGGAGGCTTTGGATTAATAGTAATAGCACTCATTCTTATGTTTTCGGTAAACATTAGACCCGGCGCAGCTAAGGAGTCCACAAACGCTGATTTAGCTGAAGAAAAAAGCAGTGCTAAATTTAATTTTGACAGTAAATTTTTTACCTATATATTATTCCTTGTAATACCATACTTTTTCATATCCATGTTTTTAGACTATTTCTTCCCGGTATATGCAGACACCAAAGGGATGTCTACAGCAAGTATAGGTCACATATTCCTTTTATATGGTATAGCAACATCATATATAGGTGCCTTCTTATGTAGTTTCCTGTCCAAGAGAATAAAGAATATTGTACTAATGTCGTCATTATTGGCTCTACTGGGCATTGGTATGGGATGGTTTGCAGTAAGTGACAGCATTGTGTATGCAGTAGCACTTGTTCTTATGATAGCAGTAATTGATGGAATTATGCCAAGTTTACAATACAGATATGTATATTCCCTTGAGATATCAAAGAAAATTGGAATCAGCAGAATTATCGGTATTGAGGGGGCATTTAGCAGTGCAATCCGTGGTGTTGCTCCTGTCATATTCGGTTTTGTAATGATGTATGGAAACAGAGGCTTATTAATTACCGGCATTATTGTTGTTCTGGTAGCCACTTTATTCCTGTTTATTAATAAATTTTCCGGGAAGGGGGTAATAAGTGATGAGGAAACGCCTGGTAGGTAGTCTCGTAGCCATATTGATGTTATTGGTGACATTAACGTATACGGTTATTGCATCAGGTAATACTGGAAACAATTCGGTAAATAGTTACGAAAAAATACTAAAAATAGGATACTGCGAAGGTGAGTCTTACTATGAATTTGATTATGCCTTATACAATCTTATATATGGCCTTGAGGAGTATGGATTAATAAGAAATTTACCAGAAGGTATGCCTGTAGAATCCAACAGCAAGGTTATATGGGAATGGATTTGTTCACAAAATCAGGAAGACTGGGATGTAAGATTTGTGGCCGATGCGTTTTTCTCACTGACAGACAGTGAATACAGCCAAATGGACGATTCAGAGATAGTTGAATACATAGACAGAAAGATAACTAAAAATGATATAAGTTTAATGATTTCTATGGGTACAATAGCAGGTCTGACCACTAAAGCACTGCCGAGCGGAACACCAATGATGTGCTTTGCAGCAGCAGATGCGGTAAAGTCAGGGATTGTAGCCAATGCACAGCAATCGGATACTCCTAATGTATGGGCACAAATTGATTCAGACGGATTTAAACGTACAATCAGGGTTATGAATGATATTTTTAAACCTAAAAAAGTAGGTACTGTTTATGCCAATTCTGACGACGCATACATATACAGTGGTGTGGATGTATTGGACCAGTTTGCGGAAGAAAACAATATTGAGGTTATCAGAGAGTTTGTAGATAATCCGGAAACCAGTGAGGAGTATGAAGGATATCTTAATAATTTAAAAAGGGCTTATGCGAAACTGGCAAAGGAAATTGATTTATTCGTAATGACTACTTCCCTGGTTGAAGGAGAGGATTTGAAAGAAGTTTTACAACCTTTCTATGATGCAAAGATACCAATATACTCGATAAACAGTACTGATGATGTTAAATATGGGGCTTTGCTGGCAGCTGAATCAGCTGATTACAAGAACGTAGGACGTTTTGGGGCAGATATGATAAAACGCTATATCAGTGGAGAAAAACTGGAGTCTTTGCCTCAAATATATCAAACAGCCCCGTTCCTGGTCATAAATTACGATACGGCAAGAAAGATAGGCTACAAACCTCCCTTTAATTTGTTGCTTTCAGCCAACAAAATATACATTCAAAATAGCAATTAACAGGCACAAGTTAACCGCCTGTTAAAATAAAGGTGTCAAAAAAATACAAAAAATTAGGAGAAAGGGTTGAAAAAATGAAAGCAGATGAAATCAAAAAAAAGAATCTGAATGAAGAAGGAGTACAAAAAGAGAATGCAAATGGAGGTGTTGTGGAAGAGTTGGATCTTGATAGTCTGGCCGAAGTGACAGGCGGATCATTAAGAAATAATTACAAAACACCTACACAAGACATCAGCGGTGATACAAAAGCAAAAATATAAAACCGATGAGTTAAAGAAATTTCTTTTACTTTCCTGAAGTGAACATATTAAATACGCCAGAGTGTTACCAAGAGTAGTACGGTTAGCAAATGGGTAATCTTTGCAGAGATTTAACTTTTTTATGGAAGTAAGAGAGTATTAAGTGGAAAAGGAGTTAATGAAGGTTAAGATGAGAAGAATAATAGCCATTATATGTATGGTAGCAGTTTTTATTTCAACCTTTCCGCTCTCAGCATTTGCAGAAGAAACTAATGTTCAAAATGAGTTAAGAGAAGCCATTGAAGGCGGAGAAGATATGAAAGCCCTTTTTCCTAATGGTGTATTTACATTTATGGGCACCAGGTTTAACATCAGCGAAGATAAGGGCACTTATGAAATAAAGATAGTCCGGCAGGGGGGAACGCAGGGCGAAGTAACAGTGGACTTTAAAGCCATTGACGTTTCTTCAAAATATGGTAGTGACTATGTGATAGAAGTTCCGGGCTTCCTATGGAATAAAGAAATTCCAGGGAATCCGGATTCAAATCCATTATTGGAAGATGCAATACAGGAAGAAACTGAAATTGTAAATAGTGATGATTTAGGTTTGACAGCCGAACAACCAACTTCCGAACAAAAGGAAGAGTTGGAGAATGCTCTGGAAGGGGATAAATCAGTAGAGGAGCCCCAGCAGCAGGATAGTCAGCCAGAGCAGACAGCAGAGGGACTACAGCAGCAGGATAGTCAGCCAGAGCAGACGGTAGAGGAACTACAGCAACAGGAAAGTCAACCAGAACAGATGGTAGAGGGACCACAGCAGCAGGATAGTCAGCCAGAACAGACGGTAGAGGAACCTCGGCAGCAGGATAGTCAGCCAGAACAGACGGTAGAGGAACCTCGGCAGCAGGATAGTCAGCCAGAACAGACAGTGGAGGAACCACAGCAGCAGGATAGTTGGTCAGAACGGACAGTAGAGGGACCACAGCAGCAGGATAGTTGGTCAGAACGGACAGTGGAGGGACCACAGCAGCAGGATAGTTGGTCAGAACGGACAGTAGAGGAATCCCAGCAACAGGATAGCCAACCTGAGCAGACTGTGGAGGAACCCCAGCAGGATAGCCAACCTGTGCAGACGATAGAGGGACCACAACAGGATAGTCAACCAGAGCAGACAGTGGAAGAGCCGCAACAGCAGGATAGTCAACCAGAGCAGCCAGTGGGAGAACCACAACAGCAGGATAGTCAGCCAGAGCAGCCAGTGGAAGAACCACAGCAACAGGAGCCGGATAAAAGCCAGGTTTCCACAAAAGCAGCTCAACAGATGGTAAGCCGTGTAAGTGGCCTTAGAAGTGCATACAGTATTATAACAGGAAAGACCATTAATACTCCTGATTGGAAAGAGCTTGATATGAAGCCAAATGAGGCTGAAGCTCTAAAAGACAGTTACCAGGAATACTTTAACAATACTCCTGGTATGCAAACCACTCTCACGTTTAAAGATGGTGAATATGAAAAGTCCATATTCATCAAGCCTATAGACGACGACCTGTCGGAAAGTGAAGAGCAGTTTATTATTGTTCTTTCTAATGCTACAGGTGGAGCAGAAATAGGGGAGTTCTATACTGGATTGGTCAATATAATAGATAATGAGACCTTTGAAGCTTCTGCATTTGAGATGGAAATGGACAAGCTCGATATTGAAGCAGGAATTCCGGAAGCATCGGTTAAGGTTATACGTACTAAAGGGATAGATACAATGTCCTATGTTACAGTTGGAACTGCAGGGTATACAGCAGAGCCAAATGTAGACTACATACCAACTACTAAAAAGTTATTGTTTTTACCTGGAGTTACCGAACAAACCTTTACGGTAAATTTGATTACAACATATACTGATGAAGATAAGACTTTTGGAATTATTATAGATGATAACAGAGCTACATCGGGCAAGGAAAAAACTATAATAACATTGGCGAAAGCTGCTGGTTCATATTCTCTTTATGAAAGTAAATCTGTGAAGTCGGCTAATATGAGAACATTATCCCAGGGCACAAGCCTTATGCTGAATTATTCAGTGAATAATCAGTCTTCAGTCCTTGAAAAAATAACTCCTAATGGTCAAATGATGGCCGAAGGGCAGTATGTTGTAATGCCTGATGACTTTACTCTCAGATATGGCAATAATGCGTCTAAGCCAACCAATGCAGGTACTCTTGGGATCACTATAAATCCATATTACGCAAAAAGTAGTGCTGGAGTTCAAGCTCCGATAGCACTGTCAGGAGTAAAAACCTTAGAATTTTCATGGAGTAATACAGGTAGTGGTAAATCATGGTACCACCATAACGATTGGTGGCTTTTCGGATGGCATTGCAGAAAAGAGTGTGGATGGAGAAATTCTAAAGAATTTGATTCTAAATTTGTTATAAATGGGCCGGCTTCAGCACCCTGGAACAAATGGTCAAACAATCAATACATAGTTAAAAATATACACGGAGGATTCTCACAAAGTAGTGTAAGCATGGAAGTAAAACCATGGATGTGGAGTTCTTCAAATATAGAGTATTGGGCGTGGAATGGCAATGACAATACCGACAATAAATTAAATGCTAATGCTGTAACTTTAAAATTACAAGGATATACGCTGAAAATAGATAATGACCCTGCTGATACAGGAGTAATGGCCAGAACTGTTACCGGAATAGACGCGTCAGGAGAGCCTGTGGGAACAGGAACCCCAATTAATGTAGGAACAATGAGAATACGTAATGTTTCCCGTGATGGGGGATATAATACAAACATTAATAAACCTACTGAAAAAGTTGTATACCGCAGTGACGTAATAACCTTTGAGCCGGTGTTCAATACAGATAGCTCAACAAAGAAGAGTTATGCTGATGATGTGTATCTCTGGGGATACAAGGTTAGAGACAGACAAGGCAATTGGAAGTATTTTGAAGGAAATGTTATGAACCTGAATTCTCAGTGGTTTAGAGAAAATGCAGCAGTATACCAGAATGAGACTCAGGGTCTATATGCCAATGCGCTGCTGAGGGACGACTCAAAAGGCAATTGGTTTATTGAAGTGCGCCCTGTGTTTAAGACAAAGAATGAGACCTTTGTAAAATTGGATATTGACAGTAGCAAGGGTAATATTGATGGTTTCTTAAATGGTACAAATAGTAGAGTTTTTGCAATCAGTAGATTTGACACTCTAAAGCTCAAGGTACAAACTAAGAACAATGCCACTGTTCATAACTGGTATGTTATAAATGACAATAGCAATATAAAAGTAAATTCATTGGGAGATGCAACTACATACTTTAATAATACAAACGTAGGTTCTTCCGGTAATTTGCCTACTACAAGCTCATTTATGGCAAATGCAAATAAGGTTGAGCTGGACAGCAGCAACATAAATCCGGCAATTAAATCGGAATTAACCTATAAGCCTACTGCCAGATTTACAAATATTGTGCCTAGCTTTGCTGTAAATGCAATAACTGTTCAGGAAAACCCAACAAGCCGTACAAAGTATGAAGCATACGATGTAAAGATATTGTCGGAAGGCAGGGATATTTTACCAAACTTCCTAAATGATAATATTACACAGGACTTCTATAAAAAAGAACAAGCAAGTAAAAAGACATATACTTTCCAATACAAGATTCGTTCTACAAATAATCAAGCAGTACCGGAATCTGTAAAATTGAATCTGTATAAGGATACAATGGATGTAAAAGCTCAGCTGGTGGAAACAAAGACATTGACCAGAGACAAATCCGGAGTGTATAGTTTTGATTTAAATTACTGGGTAGATAAATATTATGGTTGCTATGCAACTATAACAATCAATGGTTTTGAACAACCTGTAGACTTTATGTTGCAAAGTGGTGCATTTGTAACATTAAATGATGACAGAAATAACGCAATTGAAACAGGAAATGCTTTTAATCCTATTGTATATAATCAGGTTACCAGAAATGATATCTATACAATTAACGGATATACACAAAGTAACTTCAATATTGAATGGATGAATGCCACTGGAGACCTTGATAAGGATGGAATTATTTCTCCGACAGAAGATGCTCTGTTTAAGGAATACCGCATTATAGACAGAACAAAAACAGTGGGAGACACTTACTATTTGAAGGCAAGCTATGACATGCCTACGGTTTATTACAATTTTGTAAAGACAGACCCAAATAGAGACAAGAGGGTAATATCTGGAAACATATCTGTATCAGATAAGACTTTCTTAAATCAGAATGCAACTACTACAACTCCGCTGGAAGGTATAGAAATTACCGTGGGTGGAGTGCAGGCAATGACTGATTCAAAAGGAAACTTTAAATTAGAGTCCAACAAGTTTGAAGCAGGAAAGAGCTATAGCTCTGTTTATACCTATCAAGGGTATAAGTATACCGGCACTATGATGGTTGGACTGAATAATATCATAATAGATTTGTTCAAGGACCCTGATATAGAGCTAACAAGTATGAAGCTTTATGAAGTAGCCCAAAACGGTGGGGATGAATTGAAACCGGTAAATGGCTACATAAGCCTTTATGATGAGTTGGATAGGAATTACGACTTTGAATTTGATTTGAGTTCAGGCCGATTGGCAGGAGTTGCAATTAAGGAAGCTGTAATTGTAGTAAGAGATAAAGATGGTGGCCTAAAGAACGAAAGTTATAAAATAGCAAAAGAAACTGGAACACCTGGAAGGTTTGTAACAAAGATAAATCCCAATAGTATACCAACTAATATGGACATTGGAGACCGGATATTTATACGCCCAATAGATGATCAGGGTACTGCTTATCCGGAAATAGCTACAGGCATACGATTAATCCAAAACCCGGAAAAAGTTAAAATACAAGTGGGTATGGATAATGACAATGCCCCCATACCGAATGTGCCGTTATTTGGTCAAATGCTAGGTAAAATGGACCTTATAGATACAAATGCGGGAGATGCCAGACCAATTACAGACCAGGATAGAGCCAATATAAAATCTCTGACAGACCGTGGTGGAAGCAAACTCTTGAAGAGTGCTGGTTCTGATGATAATAAAATCAATGAAACAGAGAGGAACTTATTTACAATATCTGTTGGATTTGATAATGACATGAAGGACGGATGGGCTGAGGCCGTAAAAAGTTCAAAGGTCAAAGTAAACAAGAATGCTCCTTCTCTCTCATTTAATGTAGGTGTTGTTTTAGTTTTTGAATTAGCAGAGGATGGAAAAGTATATTTTAACCAGCTTGCCATAAGTGGAGAAGTTGGATTGAGCATGGGTGTTACATTTACATATATAACTCCAATTGGTATTCCAGTATACGCATCCTTGAGCTTTTCAGTAGGTGTAGAAATCAGTGGAGCGTTGGTACCAAAGGATGAGGATAATCCTCCGCTTTTAGATGCTAGTACCAGCTGGAAAGGAAAGGTTACCGGAGAAGCAGGCATAACTGTAACCATTGGAGTAGGTGTTGAGCTGGGGGTAGGTTGGTCCTTATTAAAAGCATATCTGACAGGGTCAGCAGAAGTAGTTATTGAGTCTACCTTTGTTGATTTAGGTATTGGTATTTCAGCGTCATTTACAGCAGCTTTTGGAGCTAGATTTTTGCTCTTCTCAAAAGAATGGACCATAATCTCTAAAACTTGGGGTGTTACAACAGCAAAGGCCATGATGGCTAAACAAAGTGGGTTATATCAGCCGTTAGACGGATTTGACCAGCTTTCACGAGAGTATCTTAACAACAGAAGTGAATGGACGGGGGATGAAGGTCAGAGGTTATTTAGAGCCCTAATGGCTAAGAGCGGTAGTTCGGGAAGTGTAAGCGAACGTGCTGTGCGTGAAAGCGGAGCATATCCATACCCTGAAAATAAGCTTGTAAACCTGCCCGATGGTGAAATGCTGTGGGTATATGTTGATGATGATCCTCTAAGAGAAGCCCAAAATAGAACAGCGGTGTATTACTCAATTATAAGGGCTGATGGATCTGTATCAAAACCTACAATAATTGATGATGATGGTACCCTTGATGAAGCACCTGATGTATTGGATTTGGGCAATGGAGAAATAATGATTTCCTGGTCGGATGCGAGTAGAGTTTTTACCGAAAATGATAGGGAAATTGATGTTCTTACCCACATGGATATAAGCGTTGCATTCTTTGACGTAGCAACCAAAACAATGAGTGCTCCAACCAAAGTTACTCATACCAGCGGTAGAGTAGTAACTACAACCGGCTCAAGTATCATGGTAGGAGACTATTGTGGGGATACATCTCCAAGGGCTGCATATGACTCCGAAACAGGCAAAATATTGCTCTATTACATTAAATCAGATTACTACGATGGAATACCAAATAGTGGAATAGCAGATGGCTCAATAGATGAATCCGGAAGTAAGGTAAGTTCTGAAGATGCACAACTTGTAGTTGGAGATATTGTAAATGCATATTCAACGATAACTTACAGATTTGCAGAAAAGAAAAATGGTAACTGGGTGTGGAATGATAGTAGCGACTACTCGGATTATGAAATATATAAATATTCTGATAATATAAGCCGTCAAATTCAGGGTGGTACCCTACCTGGTAATTATACATTAGAAGATTTCTTCGACGATTGGTACGGTCAAAGATTCTTAGATGTGGCCCAATATGCAGAAGTAACAGAAACTAAGACTATTACAGGTGGTGAAACCTCAACGGACGAGTATGGAAATACCTACACCACCCCTATACAGGAAACGGTAATACAGGAGGCCACGGCGAAGTATATTGATCAGCGAGTTGTAGACACTGCAGTTATTTCCTACAATGGTTTGGCGTTATTTGCTTACACCACAGACGAGGATTAGGATCTAAAGACAGATTATGATCAGGAGCTATATTTACAGATATACAATTTCACTGAGAATAGCTTTAGCCATCCTATCAGACTTACTACTGATATAGTAAAAGTTAATGGCGTAGTCAGTACAGAAAATTGCGTTAAAGATTCCCAACCGAAGTTTGTACGCACAAATGGAATCACATACTTGTTCTGGAATAGAAATGGCAGCGTAGCATATATGGATATTTCAGGGCTGGTTAAATATGGTTTAAAGAAAATAAATCTTGGTGACGGTTATCCTTCAATATATGTCATAGACAAGAACAACGAAAACTACTTGAAGGCTGAAGGCTCAAGTCAAGCCCAAATGGAAGGTAAAGAAGCTTCAACAGGCAAGTGGGGAGATATCATACTTGCTGTTAATAAGAACATAAATCCAAATCCTGCCGAGGGGAATGAGGCAACGGCAGATAGCGCAATTACAAACTATGATGTTGTTACCAGCGATGATGGTGATGTATATCTGGTTTGGACAGAGTATCGGACTGTATTAAAAGATAATGATGCAAGCAGAGCCGCAGATCCCGAAAATCAGGAAAGGAAGAAGCAGATATTTGCTGCACGCTGGCAGCCTGAAACTCAGATTGAAAGAGTTCAGTTGGACTACATTGACGAAAATGGGGAAGATGAATTTACAGTTGAAGGTAGTTCAGTAAGGTATCAATATGTATACTCTAAGGGTAAAGGATACTATCCTGATAAAATTAAGGTGAATGGAGTAGCTCAAATAATTGATTACTCAGGTACTCCAGACGTGAATGGCTTTATAGGCGGAGCTAAAGCAGGAGATCCAATAATTAAGCAAAACTATGTACCTACTGATAAGACAGGTTGGAGCAAACCAATTCAAATAACCACCGGACAGGGTGCAAATTATGATGAGCTGGGTGTTGCTGCCTTAGAAGGTAATGAAGGAGTTAAAATTGCATTTATCAAGTACATTCAAACCCTTGAAAATGCAGGCGGTAATAAAAAGATATTCAGGCAGGATATATCAAGTAGAACACTTGGATTACTTACATTTAGGCCGGCTTCGGGAGTAGAGTTCACCAATGGCTCAATATCCTTCGGCAGAGAAATGCCACGGGTAGGAGAAAAGGTAGCAGTAAGTGCTTTTGTTAAGAACACAGGTATTAATGCAATTCGTGATGCCAGAGTTGAGTTTTATCAGATTGTAGATGGAATAGAAACTTTAGTTGATACTAAATTCAATGGAACTTATACGGACAGTGGGGCTGCTCTTGTAGGAGGAGACGAGTTTAATGTTCAATTACACTACGAGATGCCTGAAAACAATGGAAATGTCAGCATTAAAGCAGTACTTAAATATGTTGACAGTGACGGATTAGAACAAAACATTGAAGCTCAAAAAGCATTTATTTTTGAGGCAGTTCCAGAGATATCAGACTTAAGATATGAGTTCATTGATATTGGAAGGATAGTGCTGGATGGCACAATCACCAATGCAGGAAATAAAGATGATACTCTGAATGTTGAAATCAGTGCTGTAGACACGTATGGAATTGAGAGCACCATTGATTTTGTACCAGTTACCTTGAAGCAGGGAGAAAGTTCTCACTTCTCAAAGGAAATAGAAATACCAGGTTCATACTTTGGAAAATGTGTTGAAAATAAAAATTTTTTGTTGAAAAATGTAAAAAATATTTTATATAATATATTAAACAGATTGATATTTTAGTAACAAACTTTGACGTTCTACACATTATACCAAGAGAGGAAGGACTATCCACCATGAAAGAAGCGAAATTCAAGTTTGGACTGAAAAGCATCAGAAGTAAATTGCTTATTAGTTTAGTCAGTATATGTTTGATTCCTCTGATTTTTCTGGGTACATTTTCATATTATCAAGCAAAGACAATATTAGTGGACAACCTGGAAAGTACAAGTTCCCTATTACTTCAGGAAGTAAACAGGGCTATTGACAATGAGCTTACAGCAAAGGGCGAATATGTATTAATGCTTAGTAACAACTATAATTTTATTAATATTGAAAGTAATCCGGAAAATTTGCCCAATTTAATTGCTGCTCTTAAGGGAGTCATGGACAGTAGTCAAAATATGCAGAATATATACATGGGGACGGCTACAAAGGATTTTTATTGTTATCCCGGTGTGGATTTACCTGCGGACTTTGACCCTACATCAAGACCCTGGTATAAGGACGCTGTAAGTAATAGAGGAAAATTAGTATTTGGAGAGCCGTATATAAGCGCATCAGATGGAAGTACGGTAATCTCTGTTTCAAAAACGGTGGAAAAAGATGGTAGAATAGTTGGAGTAGTTAGTGTAGACATAAATTTTTCTGCTCTTTCAAAAGATCTCTCTCAAATAAAGATTGGAAAAAACGGGTATGCAATGCTTATTGATAAGAATGGTATAACACTGGCACATCCTGATGTAAAACTAATTGGAACAGATACCTTTACTAAAATACCGGTTTGGAATGAGATAAAAAATAATGAAGCAGGCTTTACTTCTTATGAATATAATGGAGTACCAAAATATGCGGTTTATACAAAAAGTTCATTAACAGGTCTGATTTTACTGGGAGCTATGGAAGTGGATGAAATAAACAACGATACCAGTATTTTGTTAAATATGCTTATGATTTTCTTATTATTAACCGGACCAGCAGCGTTGGTTCTCTCCATATTTATCTCCAGATCAATAGCTTTAAACATTAAAAAAATAAAGAATGTAATGGAAAATGCCTCAAAAGGAGATTTTACGCAGGCTGTTAACGTCAAAACTTCCGATGAAATAGGTTCCCTGGCAAATGATTTTAATTCTATGTCATCTAATATATCAAATATGTTAAGAAATGTTGATGTATCATCCCAAACAGTACTTGACTCCTCAGGTAACCTGTCGGCTATGACAGAGCAGACAACTGCTTCAGTAGGCCAGGTGACCAAAGCAATAGATGAAATATCACAGGGAGCGGCAGGACAAGCTGCAAGCACACAGAAGGCAGCCTCTGAAATGGAGGGACTGGCAACTGAATTAGAGAAAATATTAAATTCATCAGCTGAAATGAGCAATATTTCAGAAAATACCATGATTTTAAGTAATAAGGGGCTGGAAATAGTGAAGCTTCTTATGGATAAATCGGAAGAGACAAAGAAAACTGCTGAAGCGGTAAGTGAAATTGTAAACGATATGAATAGGAGCACAGAGGAGATTAATAAGATTTCTGATACCATAAATCAAATTACCGAACAAACTAATCTGTTATCTTTAAATGCAAGTATTGAGGCTGCCAGGGCAGGAGAAGCAGGCAAAGGTTTTGCTGTTGTAGCTGATGAAATCAGAAAGCTGGCTGAACAGTCCAAAAGTTCTACTGAAGAAATAAAGAGGATAGTTGAAATAATTAAAAGTAAATCTGATACTGCAGTAAGTGCCATGCAGCAATCTAAGAGTACTGTGGCAGAACAAGCCAGAACTGTTGATGAAACCACTGAAATTTTTAGCGAAATTTATTCTTCAATTAAAAGCTTAATGAATATGGTTCACAGTATAAAAGAGCAGGTTGTTAGTATAAATGACAAAAAAGAAGAAGTTACCAGACATATTGAAAGCATATCCTTAACTTCACAGGAGACAGCTGCAGCTTCACAGGAGGTTTCTGCTTCAGCAGAAGAGATTAATGCGACTATGGAGGAATTTAGTAACTATGTAATTGGACTTCAGAAGCTGGCTAAGAAGTTAAGTGATGATTTACGTGAGTTTAAACTGAATTAATAACAGTTAAAGTTACATAAACCCGAGAAATTGTTAATTATTTCAATTTCTCGGGTTTATTTTTTTTCTTGTAATATTACTTTGTTAGTTTTATTGATTAATATCAATATCGCAACCTATAGTTTACTGTAAATCAAAAATAGACTATAATAAGGATAAATTTACTATATGAGGTAAAAAAGGATGTTTAAAATAATGTTAAACAGGGTTTTTGATTTTAGGGAGGCTTTGTGTAAAAAGTTCGGCAATTTTAAAATCAGTACCCGTTTTACATTAATTTACTGCGTAATATCTGTTTTCTCAGTTGTGTTAAGTAATTTTCTGTATCAGGAAATTTACTCCAGCATGGCATTGAGAAAAGTCAGTGAAGTGTCCATACAAACTTTGTATTCTATCAGAAACAGCTTAGATATAATGATTACCAATGTAAGCAACTACTCGAAAATGATTTTATCTGACGATAACCTACAGACTTTGTTAAGAAGAAAAAATATATACTATGATTTGAACACCCAGAAAAGATTGGGTACATATTTAAACAAGCTTACTCAGGAAACTCCTTCCATATCATCGGTATTTATTTTTGATATTTCCGGTAATCAGTATTCTGTTGGCAACCAGGATAATATTAAGTTTATCCCGAAGAATATTCAGGAGGCCCCATGGTATGAAGATGTTGTTAGTAAAAAAGGTGCATATATTCTCAGGCTTAATGGCGGAGGGGCATTTAGATATGATCCCAATCATAATTTTGTCTCAATGATCAGGCTTGTGAGGGATATTAATACTACCGAAATGCTGGGGATATTGATAATTAATATATCAGAAAATGCATTTAAGGATTCATATGCCAATATCACAAGTAACTACACTACCGGGGTCACCATTCTGGACCACAATAACAACAGTATTATCAGAGCTGATGGGATAAAAGCAAGTAATCTGACACAACTGTTTGATAATAAACAAGGCTATGTGATTGATAATATAGATAACAGGGAATGCCTTATTTCTTATCTGATTGAGGATAAATACGACTGGAAAATCGTCAGCATTATACCAGTGAGTAAATTATCAGATGAAACATCAGCTCCCGGTTTGGTAGGATTTGTAATCATAATGATTAACAGCATACTTCTATTCATTGGAACTATTTTTACAACAAGAATGATTACAATACCCATAAAAAAGTTATTGAAATCAATGAAGGGAGTAGAAAGAGGGGAGTTTAAAGAGGTAAATATAAAAGCAGGCAGCGATGAGATTGGGCAACTGCGAGACGGCTATAACATAATGATTCAGGAAATTCAAAATTTAATAAAACGCGTTATTGCGGAACAGAAAATAAAAAGGAAGGCAGAGCTTGATGTCTTGCAGGCTCAGATAAAACCCCATTTCCTATATAATACTCTGGACTCAATAAGTTCTCTTGCTCTGATGGGAGAGGTGGCATCGGTGTGTGAACTTGTTGATGCACTGGGAAGCTACTATCGTATAAGTTTAAGCAAGGGGAAGGAAGTTATAACCATTGGTGAAGAAATTGAAATGGTAAAAAGCTATCTACTAATACAAAAAATGCGATATCCTGAACTGTTTACCGTTTCTTACTCTATAGATGAAAGATGCAACAATTATCGAATTTTAAAGCTTGTTCTTCAGCCGTTAGTAGAAAATGCACTTTATCACGGAATTAGAAATAAAGATGAGGGAGGAACCATAATTGTTAAAACAGAGCAATTAAACGACCATATATCTATTACTATAGAAGATGATGGTGTAGGTATGTCTCAGGAGTTTATGGAGAGTATTCTGAAGGATAATATCCAATCAGTTGATACCGGCTTTGGATTACGTGGGACAATTGAGCGTTTACGTATTTTTTACGGCACAGATGATTGCTTCCAAATTGAAAGCAAAGTGAACTGCGGGACCAAAATAACCTTACTGATACCCATAACTGGTGAGAATGAGGAGTGAAGGCATGTCAAATCTGAAGGTTTTTATTGTAGATGATGAATATCTTATCAGGAATTTATTAAAAATGAGAATAAATTGGACTGAACTGGACATGGAAATTGTTGGTGAGGCGTCAGATGCCAGAAAAGCTCTGGAACTCATAGATGATTTAATTCCCGATATTATTTTTACAGACATCTGTATGCCCTTTATGGATGGCATAGAATTCAGCAAAATTGTTAAAGAAAAATATCCTCATGTAAAAATTGTGGTTATCACTGGTCATGATGAGTTTGATTATGCTAAAAAGAGTATAAAGCTTGGTATCTCGGACTTTATATTAAAACCTATTAATTCGGAGGAAATCAGAAAACTGGCACTGGAGCTTAAAAAGAAGATAGAAGAAGAGAGGTTGCATATTAAGGAATATGAGAAGGTAATGAAACAGCTGGAACAAAATCTCCCTTATCTAAGGGAAAAGTTTCTGATTCAGCTGCTGGAGGGGGAATTAAATCCCAATGAATTAGCAAATAAATTGAACTATTTTAAGTTTGAAATAAATCCTGATTATAACTATTTTCAGGTTGCCGTTGTGGATGTAAGCAGTGGAATAAATAACATGGAAGATAGAGAGGAAAGTAATATTTTACTGTCTATTCATTGTGTAGAAAGAATTCGGCAAATACTCAGAAATGATAAATATACTCATGTATTCCAGGATAACAACAGAAGAATAGTTCTGTTAAGCAATAATGAGTCACTGGATATTATGGATTGCTGTGAAGCAATTAAAACATTAATTATAAACCGTTATAACTGCTTTGTATGTATAGGTGTGGGAAACAAGGTGTATGGTATTGAGAAAATTAGAGACTCTTACTCAGAAGCATGTGTTGCATTAAATTACAAAGTGGTTATAGGTAAGAACCAAATTGTAAATTACTCGGATATAACATATAACAACGATATAACCTGGAAGGGTATACCCAATAAGGCAGAAAAAATAGACTTCTATATTAAAGCTGGTATGAACAATAAGCTGATTGAACTAATAGACCAACTGTTTACAGAAAGTCACTATTGCCCCGGGATAACTATAGAAAATTTACGTTTGGAAGCTCTGGACATTATATCTGCCTGTATGCATGTGCTGCTTGAATATAAAATAGATACCTCCAGCCTGTGGGAATATCCTACAAAGCCGTATGAAGAAATTTCAAGAATGGATAATATGATTGATTTAAAAAACTATATAAAAAGCTTAACAACCAGAGTCATAAACAAGGTACATAATGTAAATGAGAAGAAAGCCAGTACATTAATTCAACAAATTCAACAATATATTCAGGAGAATATCAGCAGTGAACTTTCTCTTTCAAGTGTGGCCAAAAAGTTCTATGTTAGTTCGAGCCATTTATGCCGTTTGTTCAAAAAAGAAAGTAATCAGACCTTTGTTGAATACATTACCAGGGTCAGAATGGAATATGCTATGAAATTGTTGCTGGAAACAGATCTTAAGGTATATGAAATAGGGGAGAAGATTGGGATAAAAGACTCCCATTACTTCAGTATACTCTTTAAAAAATATGCCGGGTGCAGTGTGAATGAGTTCCGAAAGGGAGCATCAAATCAGCAACCGGGTAATAAAGTTGATAAATTGATTAATACATATTAATGCAAAAATATTGAATATTAACAGCAAAATTTTGAATCGTCCTTGATAAAAGTTGAATATATAATAAAAACGAGCTGAAGGAAGTAAAACTGAGGAGAAATTATAATGAGGAAATTAGCAGCAATTACTTTATTGACCGTAATTGTGATCTCTCTGTTAGCCAGCCAGACTGGGTGTGGCACAATGGAATTACCTCGGCAAAATATCACTTCAGAGCAAAAAACATTAGTTTTATGGCATCAATGGGTAAATGTGTCAAATAAAACAAATCCCCTAAAGGATGCAATTAGGGATTGGAATACTCAAAACCCAAACATTCAGGTAAAGGAAGTCAGCTGGAATGGTGAGCAGTATAAATCAAAAATTAGAACTGCATTAGCTGCCAGTGAAGCTCCTGATTTGTTTTATATGTGGGGTGGAAGTTTTGTAGAGCCCTATATTACTGGAGGAAATATTCTGCCCATTGATTCTTACATAGATAAAGAAACGTTGGATAGACTGATACCCGGGTCTATTGAATATTGTAGATATGATGGAAAGACCTATAGCCTTCCAATGTTTATTTTTGTTGCCAATTTATATTGTAACAAAAAGCTTTTTGAACAAGCTGACGCAAAAATACCTGAAACATATGATGAGCTTATAGATGCAGTAAGGAAACTTAGGTCCAGAGGAATTGTGCCTATAGTTGTAGGTGAAAAGGACCGTTGGACCGGCATGTACTGGTACAATATACTGGCCATGCGGCAGGCAGGGAATCAGGAATGTTTAAATGCTCTGAATGATCCCTCCCTATTCCGGAACAAAGCATTTGAAGATGCCGCAGAAAAGCTTTTGGAGCTTGTTGATGCAAATGCCTTTAACAGTGATGTCTTGAGTATCAGTTTTGACGATATGGTTTCAGAGTTTTCCCGTGGAAAAGCAGCAATGATGTATCAGGGGAACTGGGTTGAATCAAGATTTGAAGAATATGATTCAGCCGCCAGAGACAATATTGTTGTGGTACCATTTCCTATAATATCAGATGGAAAAGGTAATTTGACTGAGTTTTACGGGGGAAGTGCAGATGGCTTCTATATCAATATAAACACCAGGTATAAGCAGGAAGCATATGATGCATTGCAGTTTATAAGCGAGGAAGCAGGTATAAAAGGATGTATGAGTGGTGCGGGATTTTCCTGCTGGAAATCCGATGATATAGATATGATGCAAATGTCACCTATATCGAGGCAATCATTGAAGCTCATGGAAACAGGAACATCCTTTGTTAACTGGTGGGATACAATTTTGCCCACAGACGCTGCAGAAACTCATAAGGATCTGGTAGCCGAACTATTTGCAGGAAGAATCACTTCAAAAAAATTCGTTGAAAAAATGGCTGAGCTAAATAAAGCCATCTACTGAATACATTCAATTTCAATACTTTTACTCGGTAGTTTTTATAATTAAGTAAATAAATAATCTAATAAGGGGAATAGGCAATGGTTACAAACTCAAACATAACAATGGGATCCAACTTAAAAAAACGTGGCAGAGCATTTATTAAAGAATTGGTAACCAACAAAGCAATGTTTCTCATGTTGTTACCGCCGTTTATTTTAGTTTTTATCAACTATTATTTACCAATGATAGGTATAATAATAGCCTTCAAGGATTTTAACTATGTGGATGGATTTTTCCATAGTCCATGGGCGGGTTTGAAGAATTTTGAATTTTTATTCAAATCTGATGCGGCGTGGAGAATCACCAGAAACACTATAGGTTACAATTTGATATTTATAGTTTTAAATCTGGTTGTTGCTGTAACAGTAGCGATTGTTCTAAATGAATTAAGAAATAAGCTTGCTGCAAAGTTCTATCAGTCTGTAATTTTTCTTCCATACTTTTTGTCCTGGGTTGTTGTTGCATATCTTGTATTGGCTGTTTTAAGCCCAGATGGTTTATATAACAACTCAATTGCTCCTATGTTAAATTTGTCTACCATTGACTGGTATGCCGAGCCAAAGTATTGGCCGTTTATACTGCCGTTGGTAAACTTGTGGAAAACTGTGGGGTATGGAATAGTAATATATTTGGCCGGTATAACCGGAATTGATCAGGAGTACTATGAGGCAGCCGTACTCGACGGTGCCAGCAAATTTCAACAGATTAAATCAATTACAATTCCTTTCCTGATTCCATTGATGATTGTAGTTACAATTATCGCCCTGGGAAATATTTTCAGGTCGGACTTCGGATTATTTTATCAAGTGCCGATGCAGTCGGGACTTCTTCAGGAAACTACTGATGTTCTGGATACTTATATATACAATGCTTTAATTTACAGCAGTGATTTGGGAATGTCATCTGCCGCAGGCTTCTATCAGTCAGTTGTAGGGTTCTTCCTGGTATTGTTTGCGAATTGGGTAGTTGGCAAGATTAGTCCTGAAAATAAAATATTCTAGGACCGAATATCATTGCTAATATAAATTAAAAGGAGAAAAATTATGAAGGCTAAATCATCCTTTAAATCAAATTCAATTTCACCAGTAACAAATGCTATTTTCAACCTTCTGTTTATTATATATTGTGTTTTGTGCATGGCTCCATTAGTTTTGGTTTTTATGGTGTCCATCACCAGTGAGAATTCTTTGGTAACCAACGGTTATTCATTTTTTCCCACTGAAATAAGCTTTTCAACATATAAATATCTGTTCATGGATACCGAAAAACTTTTAAGAGCATATGGTATTACAATAGGCGCTTGTGTTATTGGTACTTTTTTCAGTGTTTTGCTTACAATGTTATATGCATACCCAATATCTCGTAAGTCCTTTAAATATAGAAACTTTTTCTCATTCTTTATGTTTTTCACAATGTTGTTTCAGGGAGGACTTGTACCGTGGTATATCTTATATACAAAGTATTTGCATCTTCAGAACAATCCTGCGGTGCTAGTTATTCCCGCATTGCTAAATGCTTTCAATGTATTAATAATGAAAACATTCTTTTCAACCAATCTGCCTGATTCAATTCTTGAATCTGCCAGAATAGATGGTGCAAGCGAATTTAGGATTTTCTATTCCATTGTGATACCGTTATCTACCCCTGCTATAGCAACAGTTGGTCTGTTTGCTACACTGGCATACTGGAATGACTGGTATCTGTGCTTATTGTTTATTAACGATGCAAAATATTATAACCTTCAATACTCAATGTATAAGGCGTTGCGTTCAGTTGAGTTTTTGACCTCATCCCACGCCGTTTCAATTGGAAATGCAACCAGCGAGCTTGCCAAGCTGCCTGCTGAAACATTACGTATGGCAATGGCTATACTTGGAATAGGTCCCATTGTATTTGCATATCCATTCTTCCAGAAATACTTCATTAAGGGTCTTACAATTGGTGCTGTAAAAGGTTGATCCCGGAAGATTAATTTAATTCAATCTCCGGTCAATATAAATTCTCTATATCTAAGGAGGAAAAAATATGAAGAAAGTGAAAAAAATAGGGTGCTTATTAATAGCATTAGTATTTGCATTCAGTGTAATACTGACTGGATGCGGCGGAAATAATGACACTCAAACTTCTTCATCAGCAAGCTCTCAGGCAGTTGATGATAGTAGTACTGCTTCTGCTGAAAGTTCAGCTCCTAAGCTGGATCCATATGAACTAAACTGTTATTTCCTTGCTCCTCAAACAAAAGATTTACCATTAGTTCAGGAAGAAGTTAGTAAACTTTTAACAGAAAAGATTAATGCTACCATCAAATTGAATTACTTCTTCTGGGATAGCTACCAAGACAAACAGAAGCTTGTTGTAGCTTCCGGTGAGAAAATTGACGTTATGTTCTCACCATCATGGTGGGGCTGGAGCACATTTGTTGCCCAGAAGGCCTGGCTTGAACTTGATGATTTACTTGAAAAATACGGACCAGATATCAAAAAGAACATAAACCCAGCATATCTTGAAGCTCCAGTTATTAATGGAAAACTCTACGCTATTCCAACAAACAAGGATATGTTTGGTGTAGGTGGTGTTCTGGTTAATAAGGCTTTAGCTGAAAAATACAACTTTGATTTCTCAAATATAAAGACTCCCAGAGACTTTGAGCCTATGTTGAAGACAATTAAAGAAAATGAGCCTGGTATAGTACCTTTCCTGTCTTCACAGGGTGACCACTCTTCCTACTTTACTCAGGACGCATTGGTACATATTTCTCAGACCGAAGTTCCTGTAGGATATAAGAAGACTGACGGAGAAATTAAAATTGTAAATCTGTGTGAAACACCTGAGTACATCGAAATATATAAGATGACAAGGGAATGGTACAACAAAGGATATATAAACAAGGACGTTGCTACACTTAAGGACGGTATGCCAGTAAAGAAAGCTCAAAAGGCATTTATGTGGGCAGAGCAGCTTAAACCTGGTAAGGCCGATGAAATGAAGGCTCAATTGGGTTATGATTTAATTCAGGTAAATGCATACAAGGATATACCTTATTATGCAACAACAGGAGATTTAACAAACTCCATGCTTGTTATACCAAGAACATCAGAGGATCCTGCAAGAGCAATGATGTTTATCAACTTACTGTTCTGTGATAAGCAGATAAAGAACCTTCTGAGCTGGGGTATTGAAGGTAAACACTATAAGAAGATCAGTGAAAATCAGATCGACTTTGCAGATGGAGTTAATCCAGATAATTCAGGATACTATGGAATGGCTCAGTGGGCAATGGGTGGAGATCAGTTCCTTGATTACCTCTGGTCAAATGAAAGTCCTGATAAGTGGAAGAAGATGAAGGAATTCAATGAATCTGCAAAACCTGATAAACTCTTAGGTTGGGTATTCAACCCCGAACCAGTTAAGACTGAAATTGCTACATTGGCTACAGTAGGAAAGAATATGGGTGATCCATTGAACGAAGGAATTGTTGATTACGAAAGCTATTATCCAAAAATGAAGCAATCTCTTGAAAAGGCTGGTATAGAAAAGGTTTGTGCTGAAGCTCAGAAGCAGGTTGAAGAATTCCTGGCTTCTAAAAAATAAGAGTTAGCCACATAGCTAAAAAAGCGGTTTTAACTAGACATTTATTCATGAACCGCTCCCCATTAAGTATATAGTACAAATTAAGTATTTTCTGCCAGTGGGTTATCCCACTGGCAGTTTTTATGTAATTATTAATATACTCTTTCCGAATTGTAAAGCAATGAAGTAAAAGGCTGTGTTTATTGGACCGGAATCCAATGAACACAGCCTTTTTTTAGTTATACTAATTGACATTGTTAATTACCAAATGTAACATATTATTATAACATGTAATACAGGTTGACAGCATACAGATGAAAGTAATTTTATGTAAAAGAAAGGTAAGAAAATTATATGCCAATCAGGAAGGTTACCCGTCAAAGTATAGGTGAACAGGTTTTTGAACAGCTAAAGGAGCTGATCATAAACAATGAGTGGAAGAAGGGAGAGAAAATCCCATCTGAAAATGAGTTGGCAGCATCTTTTGGGGTGAGTCGTATTACTGTTCGCCAGGCACTTCAGAAATTAACGGCACTGGGGCTTATTGAAACCAGATTTGGTGAAGGTTCATTTATTAAAGAAACTGCACCCGGAATTAGCATGAATCAACTTATTCCAATTGCTTATCTGAACGAAAACTCGTTGCAGGAAATTTTAGAGTATCGCAAGGTTATCGAAGGAAATGTGGCAGAGCTGGCAGCGCAAAAGGCTTCGCCCGAGGAAATAGAAAAGTTGGAAGAGGCCTACAAAAGAATGGAGCAGGTGAAAGATGACCTGGAGAAGTTCTCAAAGGCCGACCTGAAATTTCATCTTTTACTTGCAAACATGACCGGGAATTCTCTTATTATTCAAACCTTTCATATTTTTAACGATGTCCTGGACAGAGCATTTTCCCAAATAGTTTCTAAAAGGGGAAACACTGCCGGAATATATTATCACAAATTATTGCTTGAAGCGGTAAAAAGCAGAAACTCCTCCCAGGCAAAGAGAATAATGGATGAGCATATGGAAGACTTATATAATACCTTTCAAAAAAATGATTAATGGCCATAATATTAACTCTCAAAGCGGTAGCTGTGCAGTAGTATACCCTCTCGGGGTTATACATGATTAGTTAAAAATGTTAAGTTGATAACGGTCTTACAAACTAATCAGTTATAATCATTGGCCTTATATCACATTGACCTACATAAAATTATAAGACTGCAGATTATTACCTTCAGGGAATTTAAAAAGCAGGAAATAAAGCTTGCTGCTGCGGCGGGAAAATGAAGCTTAATTTTAAGCATATACGGAGGTTTATATGGATAACGTCAAACAGAAAAGCAGGTACGAGCGACAGCTTTGGGCACAGGTAGATGCGCTGCAGCTGGGTTCAGGTTGGGATGAGGAAGACATAGCAAAGCCTCAGATATTAATTGAGGACGCTTATGGTGACAGCCACCCGGGAAGCACACATCTGAACCAACTTACTGAACAGGCCCGAAATGGGGTATATGAAGCCGGAGGATGTCCGGCGAGATTTCATACCACAGATATTTGTGATGGTTGTGCACAGGGACATAGGGGAATGAATTTTGTTTTGGCTTCCCGGGAAGCTATATGTGATATGGTTGAAGTCCATGGCAGTATGATTTCCTGGGACGGAATAATTCTGTCCTCCTCCTGTGACAAATCGATTCCAGCACATTTGAAGGCTGCTGCACGACTAGACATTCCGGCAATATTTATTCCGGGAGGAAGCATGAGACCCGGACCCAACATGACTACTTCACTGGTTGCAGGAGATATTTCCTTGAGGCAAAAGCGAAAGGGAGAAATCAGCCAACAGGAAGTATGGGACTACAAACTGACCGGTTGCCCTTCTGTGGGGGCATGTACTTTTCTTGGTACTGCAAGTACAATGCAGTGCATGGCTGAGGCTTTAGGAATGGCCCTGCCCGGTAGTGCACTGGTTCCTGCTACTATGCGCGAGATTCTTTCCTACTCCAGAAAAGCCGGAAGAAAAATCATGGAGCTGGTAGACAGAAATGTAACTCCAGGCAGGATTATGACAAAGGAAGCATTTATTAATGCAATAATTGTACATAGTGCTATCGGCGGTTCCACTAATGCCACACTACACTTGCCAGCCATTGCCCGGGAGCTTGATATTATATTGACTCCAGAGATGTTTGATGAAATCAATCACAAAATACCTCATATAGGCAACATATTTCCGGGCGGGGAGCATCTGACAGAAGCCTTCTGGTTTGCAGGCGGTGTACCAATGGTACAGCTATTGTTAAAGGATTATCTGAATCTGGAGGTTATGACAGTAACGGGAAAAACTCTTGGAGAAAATCTGGAGGATTTGCAAAGAGATAATTTTTTTGACAGGTATTTGGGTTATCTTTCAAATTATGGTTTGAAGAGAGAAGATGTTATATTGCCCTTAAGCCAGGCTAAGGAAAAAGGCTCAATAGCTGTACTGAAAGGGAATCTGGCTCCGGAGGGTTCAATTGTAAAATATTCGGCCTGTGCAGAAAATATGCGGAAACACAAAGGTTTGGCCAAAGTATACAATTCTGAAGAGGAAGCCTATAATGCGGTGGTAAATAATGAGATAAACCCCGGCGAAATTATTGTTATACGATATGAAGGGCCAAGGGGCAGCGGAATGCCTGAAATGCTCATGACTACCGAAGCAATTGTTTGTGACAGGCGGCTTAACGGAACAGTATCACTTATAACCGACGGCAGATTTTCAGGAGCCACCCGTGGGGCAGCAATTGGACATGTTTCACCGGAGGCGGCTGCGGGAGGGCCTTTGGCGTTGATAGAAACAGGAGACATTATTGAATATGATATTGAAGCAAGAAGTTTAAATGTTGTAGGGATAAATCAGAGGGAAGTGTCCCCGGAAGAAGTACAGAAGGTCTTTTCTCAGCGAAAAGAAAAAAACAGCTATATTCCTGCTGTTCCAAGAAAGGGATTGTTGAAAAGATATACAGAATCTGCTCTGTCCGCTATGGAAGGGGCAGGATATTAAAAAAGGAGATGACTGATATGAATTGTAATTATATAACCCCTGCAATTACTCCATTTGATGAAAACAGGAGACTGGATACCGAGGCTCTTAAAGGTCTATATGACCACCTGATTTCAGGCGGTGTAGACGGCATATTAATTCTGGGGAGTATAGGAGAATTCTTTGCCATTCCTGTGGAGAGTAAGAAAGAGCTGATCCGCCTGGCTGTGAAGCACATTAACGGAAGAACAAAAGTTTTGGTAGGAACAGCCAGTATGGATGTAAATGAAACCATTGAATTATCAAAATATGCCTGTGAACAGGGGGCAGATGGCGTGGTGGTTATTTCACCCTATTATTTCAGCCTTAGCAATGAAAGTATAGAAGAGTATTATGACCTGGTTGCAAAAGAATGCCCGGGCGACCTGTACCTGTATAATTTCCCTGATCGTACAGGATATGACCTTTCGCCCCATGTAACCCTTAATCTGCTTAGAAAACATAAGAATATAGTTGGTTACAAGGATACTATTCCTGGAATGGACCACACCAGAGAGCTAATAAAATTAATTAAGCCTGAGTTTCCTGATTTCAAAATTTACTCAGGATTTGATGATAACTTTGCTCATAATGTAATATCCGGGGGTGACGGATGTATAGGAGGATTGTCAAATCTTGTGCCTGAACTTTGCAGTGCCTGGGTAAAGGCTTTTAAGAACTGTGATATGAAGTTGGTATCTGAAATACAAAAGAAGATAGATAAGCTAATGGATATATACCAGGTTGGAAAACCCTTTGTGCCTTATATTAAAAAGGCAATGGAGCTTAAAGGCATTCCAGTTAGAGGCTATTGCTCCTTCCCGCTGCCTGAGGCCAATCAAAAGGATATTTCAAGAATAAAAGAAATATTGGGGATATAACCAGGTTTTGTATAAAGTTTGATATTGGAATGTTGTTTATAAAGTTCTTTAGTAAGTTGTACCATAAAGTTGAAATATGTTTATAAAGTCCCTTTGGTAAGTTGTATTATAAAGTTAAAATATAAGATCAGATATAAGTTGTGATATAGGTAGTAACATAAAATCGAAAGGGGTACAGATATGTCAACGAAACTTATAAGCGGCAATTATACTCTTACAGCCAGAGAAGGTGGTATTGAAGTTTATAAAAATAACAGACTTTTATATTATAATAGGCATCCCATGTTTGTTACAGTAAAAACGGTGTATGCTATTAATGAGTTTTTTGAAAGCCCTTACAATGAAATTATTGTATCAGACGGAAAATTAGTTGGAAAAGGTATTTTAACAGTTCCTTCAGGCTCTGAGTTTTCCTTTTATGATGTATATGAGACTGCCGGACCTGGGTTTAGAGTGAGCAGAAAAGTAGAGGTACTTAAGGCCGGGGAAGACCTTGGATTTTCCACTAAGATATCATTTATTATGGTTGAATCAGATAATCCTCATGAGTATAACTGCTTTGCACCAGGTGTCTGGTATAAGCAGAATGAGTTCGCTCCTGAAAATGCCTTTGGTAAAGATCTGGACTGTGAATATTTCTGGTCTATGGAGACCCGTTATGCACTGCCTTTGTTTGCAATGCAGAACATAAAGTCAGGAGAAACAGCTGCCATATCACGATGGGCTTCTGATGTAACAATGAGGTCCCTGGACATTGTCAGATCTGAAAACAATTCAGATCCTAAGTTTACAATTGGGGCTATTGGTATGAGCAAGCCTGAAAGCAAAACTCTGAACTACATGTATTATGGCTTTGAAGTACGGAAAGAAATTGAAACCAGATGCCACGGACTGTCTATTGACTATGTTTATCCCGGATGTGATGGACAAATGTCCGGAGAAAACCACTTTGGCGGGTTGGATTACAATGAAAAGTTTAGATCCTTTGAGCGAATAAATCATCCGGTGGAAGAGGGCTTTAAACAAAAGTATTCTGTTGCGGTAAATTTCGGTCAGTATGACAGTTTTCAAAATATGATGCGAAATGTGTGGAGGATTACCTATGATCGTATGCGGGATGAGTTATTTGAGGTGGATAACCAGCTCCATTATCATAACTGTATGAAAATACTTAACAAATATACCCGCCAGTATGGCGACTCCTATGGTCTGCCCTTTGCCTGTCAGCTGCCTGATATGGATATATCCTGCGTATCATTCCAGTTCGGTTTTGTGGGACAGCAGCCTGGTATAGGATATCAGCTGCTGCGTTATGGAGATAAGGAAAATAACTCCGAAGCCTATGAAAAGGGTATAAATATAATTGATTTCTGGGTAAGGACTGCTATGACTGAATCTGGACTGCCTCAAATGTGCTATAATCCCACTATTAAAGGTTTTGAGCCTTATCCTCACTATATCCGCATGCTTGCAGACGGCGTTGAAGCAATACTAGATGCGTATATTTACATGAAAAAGAAGGGGGAGGAACGTACAAGCTGGAGGGAATTTTGCAGGAAAACAGCAGAGTGGCTTATTAGAATTCAAAATGAAGATGGAAGCTTTTACAGGGCATATAATTCAGATGGCTCTGTCCGTATGGAATCTAAATCGAATACGCCAAGTGTAATACGATTTCTGATTCAGTTTTATTTGATATCGGGTGAGGAAAAGTATAAAGCTGCTGCCATAAAGGCCGGTGAGTGGTCTTATGTTAATGCATACCTCAATATGGAGTACCGAGGCGGAACCTGCGACAATAACGATATTCAGGATAAGGAAGCCGGTATATATGCCATGTTTGGTTTTTTAGCCCTGTATGATCTGACTGGTGAACAAAGGTGGTTGGAAGGTGCCGTGGGAGCAGCTGACTACACAGAAACCTGGACCTATGTCTGGAAATTCCCGGTAATGGCACCCTGGCCGAAGCATCCATTCAATAAGTATTCAATCAGCGGGCAGAGTATTATAACAATTGGTGGAGGCGCTGATGTATACATGGCTGCATGTGCCTATACATATTACAGGCTATATATTATAACGGGTGATGAGCATTATCTGGATTTCGCCCAATTCATTTACAAGAATACACGACAGTCCAATGATGTAGATGGAAGCATTGGTTACTGTATGCCGGGATTGGGTCATGAAAGTGGAAACTTTACAAGTCAGGTGCTGGAAAGTCATTATCACTGGCTGCCCTGGTGTACCTTTGTAGAGGTTGATCCCACTTCAAGGCTATATGATACCTTTGGTGTATATGAGATTTCTGATGCACAGAAGCTCCCCATTGAAGAACGGGTAAGAAGGAATCGAATATATGATAATTATCTGAGTTAAGCCTGAAGTATGTGAGTTTAAAAGTAGTCCTCAAACCGGTAGTCAAAGCCTCATTGAAAATAAGTTGAATAAGTTACTGTTCAGTTTATATTTCTCAGCTTTCAAATATTAAGAAAGTTAAGGATATTATATTGTAAACGTCTGGAATAGAAAGGCAGTGCCATAAAAACTTAAATTCATTTCTGTAATAATAACCAATATAAATTTATATTGGTTATTATTGTATATCGTTTATTGAAATTTATGTATGCTATTCAGCAGTTGCTTAGATTAGTTCAGAATTGTCCATTTCACAGTATTATAGTTATCCAGGTCAGCTGGTTCTTTCTGTGAAATATTTTACCAGTGATTGCTATTTAATGTGAGTATAAACAATATATGTTTGTTTTTTTCATATCTTTTTCCTGTTTGATGCAAATAAATTAAATATATGGTAAAAATAAGTGGTAACCCAATATTAAACATATTATTTATCATAAACCAATTTTTTTACCTGTCTCCCAAAAAAAATCCCTTACAATAAAACAGTAATAACCATATACTATGAAAATGTGAAAATACTTTTTTAAATGTAAAATATTTTTAGATAAAGTTAATTAAAAATATGTAGTTAAAATTAATTAAAAAACTAAGCATCTTTAGATTTTGTTCACATAATTTTCGCTTCAGGCATCTCGGACGCATCTTTGTTCAAGCTAACAGTTCAGAAATCGTTTACATAACTTTATTACTTCTTGTTAAGGTTTTAACCTCAATCTTTATTGAGGTTATCAGATAGATTTTAAACAGGGAGGAGGCTTTCAGGTGGTGTAATTCAAAACCATATTTTGTCGTTGATTTATCAATCAATTGATGGAAACGATTAAAAGCAAGTGAAAAAGGTTTGTTAGTGTGACAAAATAATACAAAGGAGGCAAAAAATGAAACCGGCAAGTTGTTATAGGAAATGTTTATCTGTATTTTTAGCATTTATGATTGCGTTTAGCAGCCTTTTCACATTTTCAGTTACTCCGGTTGCAGCAGAGAGTGGTTCCGGAAACCCAATACAGACAACCATCTATGTATCTCCGGAGGGAGACGATAGTAATGATGGAACAATTGATGCGCCTTTCAAAACTATTGCAAAGGCAAAGGAAAAGGTTAGAACCCTACCAAAGACAGGAGGGGACATCGTCGTTCAAATTGCTGACGGCTTCTATTCCCTTGATGAACCTCTCGTTTTTGACGCCAGTGATTCAGGAAGTGAAAGTTGTACCATTCGCTATGAAGCGGCTCCAGGTGCGAAGCCTGTAATCAGTGGCGGTAAAATGTTGGAAAAAGGCGTGTGGACAGAAGCTACTGAACTTACTCAGACAAAGGGCTTAAAAGCATATAAAACAACCCTTCACAGGAATGAGAAGCTGCGCGCCATCTATGTAAACAACAAGCGTGCCAACATGACAACCAGTGAGACAATAACTTCAGCTAACAGAACCACCAATGGTACTCCGACAGTTAGCTTCACTGGTACTGATAATCCCTGGGCATGGCAGAACGGAAGTAACATCGCAGGTGCTATTGTATTCAGTGCCAATGTTGGTTTATCTCCTGATACTAAAAACCCTCAAAACATTGAAGCAGAAAGTGTAGGTGGCTCAACTGCCAGATGGGCGAGACCTTTTGTATGTTTTGCATCAGCCGAACCAGCACCTGATGCCAGCAACATGCCTGGCGGTACAATGCTCAGATTCCAGATGCCCTATGCAGCAATTTCGCAATCATTGAGCAATAACACTCAATACAATCCAAACAATAATCAAATTATTCGTAATGCTTTTGAATTCCTTAACAAGTGCGGAGATTTCTATTTTGATCAGGCTGAAAGTACGCTGTATTACATCCCCCTTGAAGGAGAGGATATCAATACAGCAGATGTAGTTATTCCAGAGCTTGAGACCCTAATCGATATAAGAGGAATTCCAGTGGGAGACCGTTTGAACCCTATTGATGGATCAGATAATGGTAGAGTCAGATACATAACCTTTGATGGGTTGACTTTTTCCCACACTGATTATAAACTCTATGAACTGACCGGTACATTTAAATATAGTGACCGGGAAACAGCTGAAACAGCCACTTCCCGTGGTTTTGCATCAGTTCAGGGTTGTATCGTTAACAAAGTTTACTTCCCTGCCTACATAAACTGGCATGAGACTTTCTACCGCGGATATGACATACCACCAGCCGCTATAATGATAAATGCGGCCAGAAACATTAAAGTGCTAAATGGAGAAATATCCTTTACAGGTTTCAATGGCATACATATAGAAAATGATGTCAGAGATATTGAAGTTACTGGTAACTACATAAGAGAAACCCTTAGTTCTGGCGTTGTAGTAGGACATCCTACTCATATATATGAAAACGATGAGCCTATTATACATGAATCAAGTAATGCCGGCATACGAAGCTGGGCAGGCGTAGACAAGGAAAAATATAAAGCAGGTACCGAAGCTGTTCCTCAAGATATTTATATTACTAATAATTTTTTATACAGGAACTGCTACGGATTCCCAGGCGCTAACTCACTAACCTCATTCTACACAACTAACATGCAGGTACTCCACAATTATATATATGACTCTACTTACGGTGCTATGAGTATTGGCTGGGGCTGGTGTGAGTATGATGGTTACGGCTTTACCAGCCATGGTTCAGACAAGACTGGCGGACCTTATGCCGGAACCCATGAAGCAAGTCTTGCAAGGTCACAGGCAATTACAACTACCTCCAGAAACAATAAAATTAACTATAATCGTATAGAGGAAGTCTGTACGGTAGTAAATGACTCTGGAGCTATATACTCACTGGGAAGACAGGGTGATCCTGGTAATTTGCCCGGCGGAGGAACATGGGATACTGTTAACAACTTAACAAGTGCCCCGGTGACCGACCCCAACAGTAACTGGTATCATGAAAACTGGACCAATTTCACCGAAATGAATTATAACTACATTGATACCAACACCACTAACAGATACACAGACGCAAACAACTGGATCAACGGTTTCCATCCTGATGAAGGTAGTACCTTCATAAAGATGATAGGTAATGTGGTTCAGGCAAAGCTCCCAGATGCACCCGGACGCAGCCGTCTGTTTGAGTTTAATAACTGGAAACGTAAAAGTGATATGATTGCTGTCGACAATTATGTGGACGGTGATAATGACCAGAACGGCGGTCCAAGAATTCTATATCAGAATAATTACAAGAGTGTAGACCGTATTTGGCCTGTTAAAGGAAACGACATCGTCTTGAAATCGGGTCTTACAGACGAATACGTTCATATGATTCCAAAAAGCCTCATTGCTGATACCGAGTTTGAGTTGGCTTCTAACGTTGTTCTGGGTAAAGGTGAAACCCTGAACCGCAGAGGTCTGTTAGAGGCTGATGATACTGTTTGGCTGGCACCTGCAGGCACAACTGAATTTAATGAAAGCAGCACAATGACAAAAGCTGCTGGTAATGAAAAGACAATCCAGGCTCCAACTACTGCTGGAGAATACAAACTATACATAGTATATGGAGATGGTAGAGAAACAGCTGTTTCAAAATATACAGTATATGTGGATGCCAGTGCTTCGGCAGTTAATGTTGAAGATGGTGGAAAATATGATGTTTCAGCAGTTAGACCTCTTAAGTTGTCTTTGAGTGACGATTTCACATATACTCTCAATGGCAAGCCAGTGCAAGACGGATATGAAATTTCTACCGAAGGAAGCTGGACTTTGGTTCTGAAGAGTACTACATCAACATCAACCAAAACTATTAAATTTACAACTACCGTATCGTTGGCAAATAAGCTGCTTCCCGCTGATGTGGCAGTAGCCCCTGGTGGAACAGTCAGATTTGCATATGATTTGAACGACCCAACAAAAAAGATATGGATATCATCATCCAGCGGCGGCCATTATGATGGAGGCGAAGATGAAACAGTGACCTCCGGTGACGCTCTCGGAATGATAGCACCAAGTCTGCCAGGTCCGTATGTTATTCATATACTGGCAGAGGACGGTACAGTACTCAGTCAGTCTCATGCTCGTGTTGTGGTAAGGGATATGACACCTGTTGATATCCCAAGAAATGGTCTTGACTTATGGCTCAAGGCTGATGAGGGGATTGTAACAGATGACGCAGGTAATGTAGTGGGATGGAAAAACATGGGTAATATACCTGCCACCCTTGTACCGGCTGATGTTCCAGGTAGTAATGGTGACGGTCTTGGAAAGCCAACCGGAAATCCAAAGCTGCAGAGAAATGTATATGATTATGTATATTTTGATGCCAATTCAAGGCCTCTGAAAGCTGCAGACTTTAAGGATTACAATGGTAAGACAGAAATGACAATATACGCACTGGTTAACCCGGAAGCCAATGGAAATAGCTCCAGTGACCAGAACGGACTTGTTTACTTCGGACTTAACGAATCTTTCGAGAAATGGCCTGCCAATGACGGTTGGAGCGGTATCAACCTGGGCATAGGAAAAAGCAGAATTAACCTCCGTTTTGGTAATGCAGTTGCATGGTCGGGCGGCGGATCATCATATTCAACAAATATTTCAGGTTTGTCCAGCGTTCGTGCGCAGCTAAATGGATCTAATAGAAGCGTTTATGTTAATAACAACCTTATAGGTAGTGATAATAACTCTACAGCTCTTACCGGAAACCGTCCAGATTTGGGTGTAGGTTATTCGATGTCAGCTGCAACCCCATTCCGTTTCCTGGGTGAAGTGGTACAGATTCTAATTTATGACAGAGTACTGACTGCCGATGAAGTTGCTAAAATTGAAGCATACTTCGACCAGGTCAAAGCCGGTGGTGGTGGACCTGCAAACCCGGTTAATACAGGGGTAGATAAGACATTACTTACCGCTTTGATTGATAAGGTAGATAACCTGGACAAAACTATTTATACCGCTGATTCATGGAAGGCTTTTGAGAAGGCATTAAAAGCTGCTAAGGCTGCCGCTTCTAATCAGGAGATAGGCCAGGAAGATGCTGACAATGCATATTTCTCTTTACGTGATGCTTTCAAAGGGCTTACTCTGAAGCCTAGTGGCATTGGAACAGCTGCATACGGTACTCCTGTACTGGGAGGTTTGGAACTGGATCCCATCTGGAATACCACAGTTTCACTGCCTATCATTAAGCATCTGACAATGCCTAACGGTCCAACTGATGGGTACGGTAAAGTGCTTTGGGATGAAGATAACCTTTATGTACTGGTTCATGTAAATGACAGTGTTCTGAACAAAAGTAACAGCGCTGTCCATGAACAGGATTCGGTAGAGATCTTTGTGGATGAGAGTAACAGTAAAGCCTCCTCCTACGGTGCAGGTATGGGACAGTACCGCATTAACTATCTCAATGAGACAAGCTTTAATCCAGGAAGTATCAGTACAGGTTTTGAATCTTATGCTACAGTAGTGGATGGCGGATATTATGTTGAAACCAAGATACCATTTAAGACCTTAAAGCCTGGTGTTGATCACGTAATTGGATTTGACTTACAGATAAATGATGCTGGATCAACCGGCAGTCGTCAGGATGTAATAATGTGGCATGACGAGACTGGAGAGTCATGGAACAATGGTTCAAAATGGGGTGTGGTTACACTTGTTATGGGAAATGACACAACTGCACCAACATGGCCGGAAGGAAGTACTTTAACAGCATCAAATATTGGAGAAAATTCTGTTACATTAACCTGGACACCTGCAGAGGATGACACTGAAGTAACAACTTATGAGATCTACAGAGGTACTGAAAAAATCGGTACAACACAAGGAAATATCAATTCTTATGAAGTTATGAATCTGGAAGCCGGAACAGAATATACATTCACCGTACAGGCAGGTGACGAGGCTGGTAATATTAGTAATGACGGACCTTCTGTTACAGTGACTACTTTACCGAAGACCGGAGAAGAAGATACAATAGCGCCAACCTGGCCGCTTGGAAGTACTGTAACTGGTTCAGCTATAGGAATAAATGCTGTTACATTAAGATGGACACCTGCAGAGGACAATGTTGGTGTAACAGTTTACGAAATTTACAATGGGTCTGATTTGATTGGCAAAGTAGCAGGTAATATCAATACCTATGAGGTTATGAATCTGAATGCCGGGACAGAGTATACATTCACCGTACAGGCAGGTGACGAGGCTGGTAATATTAGTAATGACGGGCCATCAGTTACATTGACCACTTTATCAGATGATGGACAGGGAGATGTACAAGCGCCATACTGGCCTGAAGGAAGCAGTATTACTGTTACTGATGTTACTGAAACAGGATTGACTCTTAACTGGCCGGCTGCAGAGGATAATACAGTTGTAACTGGATATGTTATATACAATGGAGATGTACAAATCGCGGTGTTACCTGGCAATGCAACCAGTTATAGAGTTTCTGGGTTAAAGGCAGGAATCCGGTATACATTTACAGTAAAAGCAAAGGATTCCAGATTGAACTGGAGTGAACCGGGTCTTTCAATAACAGCGACAGTTGGACAGATTGAACCTCAGCCTCAGGACACAACTGCTCCAATATGGCCAGAAGGAAGTGAACTTTATGCTTCAGGAGTTTCCAAGACAAGTCTCTGGCTTAACTGGACAGCTGCACAGGATGATACTAAAGTAACCAGCTACAGAGTGTACAGAGATTCAACACTCATTGCAACTGTTCCTGGAAATACAAACAGTTACTTTGTAAGCGGATTATCATCCGGAACTACCTATATGTTCTCGGTACAGGCGGGAGATGCTGCAGGTAACTGGAGCAGCAATGGTCCATCTGTTTATGTAACTACTAATTCCGAAAGCAGCGGTGGTAACGGCGGCGGAGGAAACAGTGGTGGCAACAGCGGTGGAAGCAGTTCTGGAAGCAGCACAACCACAACTACAACTACTGAAATAAAAGGTTCCGGTAAGGTAAAAATATCTGCACCTGTGGTAGTCAAGGGAACCGCAATGGTAACTGTTGACGCAAATGATCTTGTAAAAACACTAAATCAGGCAAAGGTTGCTACGATAGAAGTTCCAAATACAACTGGAGTTAATGGATATGTTGTAAGCTTGCCTACATCAGTATTTGGAGCAGGCAATGCGTCGAAGTCAATTGAAATTGTGACTGAAGCAGCAACAGTGATATTACCGTTAAATATGTTCTCGGCTGCTGATTTGGCAGGTGCTGACAGGATTGAAATTGTAATTGATAAAGTCGACACATCAGGATTGGATTCTGCAAAGAAGGCGATAATTGGAGACAGATCGATAGTTGATATAAAACTTGTGGTTAATGGAAAAGAAAAGGCATGGAGTAACGAAGGAGCGCCTTTGACTATCAAAATACCATATAACCCGACACCAAGTGAACTCGCAAATCCTGAGTATCTGACAGCATGGTATCTGGATCAGGATGGAAATGCAGTTAAGATGAAGGATGCAAAATATGTACCATCTGAAAAAGCCATGGTATTTACCACTACTCACCTTAGTAAGTATGCGGTAGTTTATCTGAAGATTGACTTTAATGATATGCAGAAGCATGCATGGGCGGTCGAGGCAGTAAAAGCTCTTGCTGAGAATGGAATAATTGAAGGTACATCAGGTACAGAATTCAGTCCGTCCATGAAGATTACAAGAGAAGAATATGTGGCTTGGCTTGTTAGAACTCTGGGACTGAACGCTGATTTCGAAGAAAACTTCAGTGATGTGAAGGAAACAGATAAATACTACAGAGAAATAGGTATAGCGAAAGAACTTGGTATATCTGTTGGTTATAACGGTAAATTCAGTCCTGAAAGGGAGATATCAAGACAGGAACTGGTTACATTGACCATAAATGCACTAAAGATAGCCAATAAACCATTGGAAAAGGGTACTGACGAGGACATCAGTAAGTATACAGATGCAGGAAAAATTGCAAAATATGCTACAGAAAGCATGGCTACAATGGTAAGGATGGGCTTCATCACAGGTAACAGCAAAACAACTCTGAATCCATTAGGAGCCACCACCAGAGCAGAAGCGGCAGTAATACTCTATAAGATCTACACAAAAGCATGGTAATCCCTTAATAGTGGCCGCTGCAAAACTTAATGTGGTTTTGCAGCGGTCTCTTTGTTATTATTATAATTGGGTATCGTGTTATTTCAAATTTTAGTATATAATTAACATAATTAGTTGATATAAAAATTCCCGCTACTGCATTTTTACCAAGAAATAAAAAATTAAACAAAATAACCGTATTGTAGGGGAAGAGCAATATGAAGAATAATAAAATTTTTAGCTTCATAATATCTGCCTTTAGGAATATGTCTATTAAAAGCAAAATATTTGTTTTTTATGCGGGCATACTTTTAGTATCCCTTTCTATTTTTGCCATGTTAACAATAAACATATCCAATCAGGCAATTGTAACAAAGGTAACAAGAAATGCCGAAAGAGAGCTGTCTCTCATTGACAAGAGTCTTCTTAATTTAGCTAATAATTCTGAAAATTATGCCAGAATACTGTCAACAGATAACAGAATGCAAGCTCAGTTGGAACGCCTGAAAAACAATGAATTGGATTCTATTGATAATATTGAGATTGAGAAAACATTATCTACTGTGATCAGCGGTATTGTTCAGCCCAATACAAACATCGCTGCTGCCAGTATTATATCTCATGAAAATACTTTTTTTGACGTAGGCTTTATTGATAATTCAAGCGTCAGTAAATATTTTAACGCAGATGTTATAAACTCCATAGCACAAAATAAGGTTCCTACATGGACAGGATTACTTAAAGTCAGATTTAAATATGGTGGAGAGGAAAATGTGTTCGGTATAGCTAAAACCATAATAGGAATGAATACAGGACATGTTCTGGGAACAGCTGTACTATATTTGAACGAAAAGGATGTAGCATCCATATACCTGAATAACATTGTAAACGAGAATGATAAATTTTATATAGTAGATAATCAAAAAAATATCATCTCCACACAGAATAAAAGTGAATTATACACTAAATTCGATGAAGAGTTATATTTAGGCAAATACAAACTTGAGGATATTACAGATACTAAGAGTCTTATAAGAAATATTGGTAATAAAAAGGTTTTAATTACTGCGCAGAACTTTGATAAGTTTGACTGGAAAATTATTAGTGTAATTCCTCTGGATGAAATAACTTATGAGAACAAAAAAATGACCCAGCTTATCCTTATTATGGGAGTAGTCTGTTTAATAGGTGCATTTGCTGCTTCTTATGTCCTGTCCTATACCATATCAAAACCTATACTGAAGCTGGTAAGAATAATGAAAGAAATTAAGTCGGGCAATTTGAAACTGAGATCTGACCTGAATGTCAAAGGTGAAATTGGTATGCTGGCAGATGGGTTTAACAGCCTGATGGACAAGGTTAATATGCTGGTGGAACAAATTTATGCTGAACAGAAGTTAAAACGGGAAAATGAATTCAAGCTTCTTCAGTCCCAGATAAAACCCCATTTTTTGTACAACACCATTGAAACGATTATTTCTTTTATTAAATTGGATTTAAAGGATAATGCAATGATGACTGCCAAGTATCTGGCTGGATTTTACAGAATTTCCCTTAGCAAGGGAAATGATATTATCACTATCCGAGACGAAATGAATCTTATAGACAATTACTTATCAATACAAAAAATGAGGTATGTTGAATATCTGGATTACCAGTTGGAATTTGATGAAGAAATATTAAATTATCAAATACCAAAATTAACTTTGCAACCTCTTGTAGAAAATTCTATTTATCATGGACTAAAACAAAAGGAAGACAAAGGCATATTAATAATAAATGGTACGTTTGAGAATGGTGAAGTAAAAATAGATGTATTTGATGATGGTGTGGGTATGAGCCAGGAGAAAATCTCAAGGGTTCTTAACAGGCCAGTAAATGACCAGAAAAGCAGTGACTTTGGTATACACAGTGTTGATTCACGTATTAAGCTGCTGTACGGAGATGATTATGGATTGAGCATAGAGAGCAAAGAGGGCGAGTTTACCAGAGTAACATTAAGATTACCTGCTGTAGAGTTTGGGGGAGGAAAGCATGTTGAAAATAATGATAATCGATGATGAGTTTTATTTCAGAGAAGCCCTCAAAGTGTCCATACCATGGAAGGAATTGGGCTTTGAAATTTGCGGTGAGGCAAAAAATGGTAAAGACGCTTTGGAAAAGGTTGCAGATTTAAAGCCTGACATAATGATTGTAGATATAAATATGCCAATAATAGATGGACTTGAATTTATTCAAAGTGTCAGGGAACAGGGAATAGAGAGTAAGTTTATTATTTTGACGGGACACAGCGAATTCAACTATGCAAAACAGGCAGTTCAGCTTGGTGTAAATAATTACATACTAAAGCCTGTCAATGAAGAGGAACTCATTAATTCTTTACTTGAAATAAAAGAAATAATTAACCGTGAAACCAATATAAAATTTGAAATTGAGGACTTAAAGCAGCAGGTAAGGGACAGTCTGCCTCTGCTGAAAGACAAACTTCTAAATGAATTAATTCAAGGCTCATTGATTCCGAAAGAAAATGAGACTATGAAAAAAATGGAGTACCTTAAAATAAATACCAATTCCGACTGCTATCTGGTAATAGCCATTGAATTGGACTGCGATGACAATACCAACTGGGATAATGAAGAAAAACAGCTGTGGAAATTTGCAGTATCCAACATAACAAGTGAAATTCTGGAAGGGAAAGTTGTATTTGATATCTGTCATGATATTGAGGATCGAATATGTATAATAGTAGGTTCAGATAAGTCACAGGATAAAAGCGATTTCCTTACCATTCTTGAAAGCAGGCTGGAACTTGTCAGAGCAGCTGTTTACAAACATTTGGGATTTACAATAACTGCTGGAGTGGGAAGTGAAAAGACAGAATTTTATGATATTCCGGTTTCATACAGAGAAGCAATAATAGCTTTAAAGCATAAGCTGACACTTGGAAATAACAGGATTATCCTATACAGTCAGGTGGCAGAAACGGGTATAAAGGGAACAGTATTTTCGGGAGAATACAGGAGTCAGCTGTTGATGAATATTCGAACAGCCGATGAGGATGAAGTTTTTAGACTAATTACCCAGATATTTTCTAAAATGCGACATGAGAATATTCATCACCAGATACTTTATGTTGTCTGTATTGAAATGGTGGCAGTGTGCATGGAGGCTATTGTTGAAATGGGTTTGTCCATAGAGGAAATCATAAAGCAGCACAGTTTTAATATTATTGAGGATATTCAGTCTTTAAAGTCAATAGATGAGATAGAAAGCTGGATTAAAGGTATGTTTAAGCATACACTGTGTACTATAAAAAGAAATAAAATTACAAAGGCCTCAAGGCTTATAGAAGAAGTTAAAGAGTATATAAACAATAATTATCAGAGCAGTGAATTAAGTATAGACGAGATAGCCAAACACCTTTATGTCAACTATGCACACCTTTGCTTTATTTTTAAAAGGGATACAGGTATTACTATAAATGAATATCTTACAGAGTTCAGAATAAGAAAAGCCAAGGAGCTTTTTGATTCCGGAAATACTTTAGTCCTTGATGTGGCAGGTAAAGTAGGGTATGCGGATGCCAGCTATTTCGGCAAATGTTTTAAAAAGTATTACGGACTGGCACCTAGTAAATATATAGAAAATATCAGAAAGTAAAGGAACAAGTATTTTATTGTCCGGGAATGTATAAATAATTTTGTGTAAAAAGTATTGTAACTATTACGGTGAAAACATTATGTGCCAGGAAAGGCACATGCGCAAGAAAAAGTGGCTTCGCCACCTTTTTTCTGAAATTGCATTAGGAGGAAATCACCATATGGCTAAGTGGTGTAAAATTTATGCACTTATATTAATGCTGTCCTTAACTGCTGCCTGTAGTAATTCTGAGGGGTTGTACACAAAAAGTAATACATCGGAAGCCTCTGCTCCTACAAAAAAAATAAAAATACTGTTTCTTTCTATAAGTGACAGCAATGTTAGAGAAAAAATCAGAAAAGATTACATTGAGGCCAACCTGGAAAAAGAGTTGCCTTTTATAGAACTGGAATATGATTTAGGAGGTGGGGGGCAGGAGTATGCAAACAGACTGAAGATATATAATTCTTCAGGAAACATGCCTGATGTGTGGTTCTCGGAGCAAAACCTGTCGACTGTTGTTATTGATTCAGGCAATGCTCTTGACCTGGCGCCATATATATATAAATGGGGATTTGATAAGAAATTTACAGATAAGGATTTTTTAGCACCGGACAAAAATGGCAGGATATATTCTGTACAGTCCGGTAACGACAGATTTACATCTCCGAGGTTGTGGTATCACAAAAATATATTTGAAAAATACGGTTTACAGGTTCCTGATACATATGACCAACTGCTGGAGGTGTGCCAGCGCTTAAAAGAGAATGGAATTGTACCCATTTCAATTATAGGCAGAGACGGCTGGACCGTTAATCTACATCTCCTTCAAACAATGATAATGGCTGAGGACCCGCAAGTAGCAGTTGATATGGTAAATGGGGACACTGATTTTAACAACCCTGTAGTAAAGAGGGCTTTGGAACGTATCGTAAAGTTGGTTCAGGTGGGGGCATTTCCTGAAAATGTGGCAAGTCTGGATTATGAGCCGGCTATAAATTTGTACACCTCAGGGGAGGCGGCTATGCTCTCTGCATTTTCATGGGAACTGAAAAGACTGGAAAAGTTGTCTCCCGACACTGATTTTATACCATGGCCGTCTGTAAATGGAGGTACTGACAACACTAAGGCTGTCCAATACTGGGGAGCACCCTTAAGCGGATATATGGTATGGGCAAAAACAGAAAATCCGGAGGCAGCGGCGCGTTTTGCAATGTACTGTGCTACTCAGGATGCATTATTTTATAATATTGAGAATAAATCTCCTACAATGCTTGACACCGGAGTAAAAATTGATAATCTCTCTGCCCTGGCAAAAAAGGATCTGGTACAGCTTGATCAGGCCCATATAAAGGTACCATCCATTTGGTCTGCTGCCTTTAATACCAGAGTCTCCGCAGAAATATCAGTTCAAAATAGCAAACTGCTGACAGGGAAGTATTCTCCTGATGAATATATCAAAGTAATAAATCCTGTGTGGCTGGAAAATGCAGAAGAAATTAAAAATAGAAAATGAAATTGATTTATATGAGTTCATTCTGGTTTATATTATTCTATTGCCATTGACTCAGGAAAGTTGGAATTTTTAGCGAGACGGCTTAGGCTGCCTCGCTGTTTTTGTGCAACCTGGTTCCTAAGCCTGTATTGGACAGGAAAGATCCCCAACATTTTTACCTGTCGACTAAGAAAATTACCTTCAATTGATGAATTCACGATAATATAATGAACCCATAACTACAACATAAACCTTTCGGAAGGCATATTTATGGTTAGTAATCAAATAAGGAGGATGGAAAATGATCAAGTTAACAAAGCTTGCATCGGGTGTTGTTGCTGCTGCAATGTTATTTTCTTTAACTGCTTGCGGAGGTGGAAGTGAAAGCAGTTCCAATTCAAGTTCAACACAAGCTGTTGAGACATCTACTACAGCTCAAACTTCACAGGAATCAACAAGCGGTGAAAAGGTAAAAATTAAATTCCTGTCTTTAAGTGCTGATGAAAACAGGAATAACATTCGTGAAAAATACATCAAAGTAAATGTCGAAAAAGATATGCCCAATGTTGAGGTAGAGTATGATTTGGGCGGAGGCGGACAGGATTATGCAAACAAGCTGAAGGCCTATAATGCATCAGGAGATATGCCTGACGTATGGTTCTCAGAGCAGAATCTCTCGTCTGTTGTTGTAGAAGCAGGTAATGCGTTGGATTTGTATCCATATGTGCAAAAAACAGGTTTTGACAAGAAATTCAAAATGAAGGAAGTAATTGCACCTGACAAGGATGGTAAGCTTTATTGTGTACAGCCTGGTGCCGATCAATACTTTACTCCAAGATTATGGTATCACAAGGATATATTTGCCAAGTACAACATTCAGATTCCAACCACATTTGATGAACTTGTAAAAGTATGCGAAACTCTAAAGAGCAAGGACATTGTTCCTATTTCCATAGTTGGAAAAGATGGCTGGACTCCTAATCTGCATATGCTTCAGACTATGATTATGGCTGAAGATCCTCAGGTTGCAGTAGATTTAAATAACAATAAAACTGATTTCAGCAACCCAGTAGTAAAGAATGCTTTGGAAAGAATACAGAAGCTGGTTCAAATTGGAGCTTTTGCACCAGGTGTTACAAATATTGATTATGGTCCTGCAATAGAAATGTATACTTCAGGCAAAGCTGCAATGCTGGCTATGTTCTCATGGGAAACAGGTAATATAGAAAAAGCTGCTCCTGATACTGATTTTATTGTATGGCCATCAGCAAAAGAAGGAAATGATGCTAATGCGTCTATTCAGTTCTGGGGAGCACCTCTCAGCGGTTATCTCGTATCCGCAAATACAAAAAATCCGGAAGTTGCTGCTAACTTTGCAATGTTCTGTGCAACTCAGGATGCATTGTACTACAACATAGAACAAAAGTCTCCAACAGCACTTGATACCGGAGTAACTATAGAAGGTATATCTTCTCTGCTTCAGAAGAGCCTGGATCAGTTTAATGCTGCTTCATTAAAGGTTCCTTCCATGTGGGCAGCTACCTTTAACACCAGAATGTCTGCTGAAATTTCTACATTGAATAGTAAACTTCTGACAGGAAAATTCTCAGCTGATGATTATATTAAGGCAATTAATCCTGTCTGGGCAGAAAATTTTAAATAATATTTTGACTGAATAACAACGCAAAACAATTTATAGCCAATCCCTGTAGGAGTTACTCTTATAAACTCTTACAGGGGTTGACCAACAGGTGATAAATATGAACAAATTTTACGGCAACAAACTGGCAATATTCGTATTCGCTTTTCCTGCGCTTCTGCTATTTACTGCATTTGTAGTTTACCCGCTATTCCCTGAAATACTAATTAGCTTTCAAAAAAATGATGGCTTCAAGAATATGGGATATGTGGGGTTTGAAAACTATGTGAACGTTTTGAAGGACACTACCTTTTGGAATTCAAATCTGAATACTTTTATTATGGTATTCATATCCACATTTATTGGATTACCTGTTTCACTGCTCTTTGCTTTGACTCTGGATAGGTTGAGTGATAAGGTCAGAAGATTTTTCAAGGCAAGCAGTATGTTTCCGGCAATACTCTCGGTAACTGTTATAGCACAAATGTGGATCGCTATATATGAACCACAATGGGGTTTGCTTAACAGTATACTAAGAGGAATTGGTCTGGATGGTCTTGCTATGGAATGGTTATCCGATGAGCGTACGGTAGTCCTCGCTATAACAGCAGCTTTTCTATGGCAATATATTGGCTTAAATGCTTTACTTTACTATACAGGTATAAAAGCCATTCCAAAGACATATTATGAAGCTGCAGTTATTGACGGCGCTGGATTCTTTAAAACAAGCATAAAAATAACAATTCCACTTTTGCAGGATGTAAATAAATATGTACTTGTTCTCTCAGTGCTGGGTTGTATGTCCCAGTTTGCTCATGTAAGGGTAATGACTTCCGGAGGACCCGGTGATGTGTCAAGAACTGTTATTTATCAATTGTTCTATAAAGCTTTCTCAGCTTCAGATTATGGTCAGGGCTGTGCAATAGCGGTAATTTTTGTATTGGAATGTCTTATATTAACAGTATTAATTAATAAATTTGTTGCTAAAGAAAAAATTGAGTTTTAACGGGGGGTGATTATTGTGAGCAGAAATAAAATTATAAAAATATTGTTAAATGCAATTATGATAATAATCGGATTAACCTTTCTTTTTCCCTTGTACTGGATGATCAATTTGTCCTTCAAGTCAAAAAGTGAAGTATATGACAACCCTTTTGGACTCCCAAGGGAATGGGTATTTAACAATTACAGCGGTGCCCTCGAAAAATTCAATTTTTTCAGGTATTTGTCAAACAGTATAATATACTCTGTAAGCACTATTGTTATAACAGTTATATTGGGAAGTATGCTTGCATACTGTCTGAGTAGGATGAACTGGAAATTTAAAAATTCTGCATTGAGTTACATTTCAATGGGGCTGGTTATACCTGCCCAGGTAGTAATAATTCCGTTACTCATAATGACAAAGAGTATGGGACTGAAAGGCACACATCTTAGTCTGATACTTCCTTATTCAGCCTTTGCCCTCTCCTCATGTGTATTGATGTTGTACGCCTTCTTCAGGGGTTTACCTAAAGAGCTGGAAGAGGCGGCCTGTATTGATGGATGCAACATTTATCAAACTTACTTCAGAATAGTTCTACCGGTAATAAAACCGGCAATCGCTACTCAATGTGTTTTAATATTTATGAATACTTACAACGAATTTTTCCTTGCCTTCATTTTGGCAGCTGATGACAAAATTCGGCCTTTAACTGTTGGCTTACTTAATTTCTTCGTAAGTATAGGGGTTAACCATTGGGGACAAATTGGAGCTGCTATGATCATTACAAGCTTGCCAATGGTAATTGTATACCTGTTTGGAAACGAGCAGATAGAAAATGCTCTTACAGCAGGCGCAATTTTGAAATAAATTTGCGACCACATCGCAATTTAAGATATTATTTTATAATAGCTAAACTAATGTTTTAATTATAGTAATTAAAGTAAATAAGCAGGATTGCATTTCTTTGTAACTGAATATGATTAAAATGGAGGTCCATATCCCGGACATGAAGCATCAGGTTGGGGAATGGGCCTTCATTATTTATTTTTCTTTAAGTAAAACCTGCTTGCTGAAATATCCATTTTCATCTGCATACCACTGCCCGTCACCAGTATCAGCTTTAATATTTTGCCCCTTCAGCTTTCGGTACTGCTGTGGGCTCATATTGTAATGTTTTCTGAAAACATAACCAAAATGCTGACGGCTGTTGAACCCCAGATGAAATGCCATATCGGTAATATTCATGCTGCTGTTATTGAGTAAAAATGCGGCATGCTCCATACGCAGCTTGTTAACATAGGCGATAATACCGCAATTAAATTGCTTTGAAAACAGTGTTTGAAGATATGTATGGTTTATCCCTGTATATTCTGCAATCATTTCAACATTTAAGTCCTCGTACAGGTGTTCTCTTATATACCTCTGTGCTTTTCTCAGGTGAAGGCTTCCCATATAGTGCCCATCCTGTCCTATGACCCGGGTAAACTCAGCCAGCATTCTGTAAAACAAAATCCTAAGCAGAAACTGATCGCCCGATTCTTTCCTTTCGAGTTCTGAAATAAGATCCTTTAGGGCATAACCAACCTTTCCGTTATCATTAAGAACGAGATATTCTTCCTTCCCATCAATGAATCTTCGATAGGCATCACTGTTATCAAGCATTTCCTTCAGATCTATCCCAACTTTTGACGGACTGCAGGAAAATTCCAGATTCAGGATTGAACATGGGGGAGAAGACTTGATAAACAAACAATGAGAAACATTTTGGTCAAGAAATATAAACTGGTTTTCCTTCAAAGTAATTACTTCCTCTTTGACAGTAACCATACAACTTCCTGACAACACGTACATTATTTCGCAGCGGTTATGACTGTGAGGAGCCATTTGAAATTCTGTCAGATTCAAGGCATAAAATGCTTCGGGTCTGGCATAGCGGTTATTAATATTATATATGCTCATATTATCACCCATGCTTTATTATCAAAATGATTTAATAAAATTATTAACTATTGGCTTATCCTGTGAAACAATGATGTATTTTTAATAAATACCAGTTTAGCTGTATATATCTATATAATTTTTATAATTAAATAGTAATTCAAAAGTATAATTAATACAACAATTTATTGCATTTTAGCAGATAACAAATTATTTTTTACACATTGCCGTTGTTGTTAAAGTATACTTATTTCAGATATATTAAGGCCTTGCCTGAAGTTAGTCTTATATTGGACACTATTGTTCAGATACAACAAATTATAACAGGAGTGAGATTATGAGTTTTAAAGTTGCATTTATCGGAGCCGGAAGTCTTGTATTTACCAGAACGCTGTTTACAGATATTATGTCGGTACCCGAATTCAGGGATATTGAGATAGCATTTACCGACATTAATGAAGACAATTTAAAAAAAGTTACCGATTTGTGCCAGAGGGATCTTGAGGCCAATGGCATTACCACAAAAATTCAGTCTACCACTGACAGAAGAGAAGCTTTCAAAGATGCCAAATATATTGTGAACTGTGTTCGTATAGGGGGCCTGGAAGCTTTTGAAACCGACATTGACATACCACTAAAATACGGAGTGGACCAGTGTGTTGGAGATACTCTCTGCGTGGGAGGGATTATGTACGGGCAGCGAGTTATTGCTGCAATGCTGGATTTTTGTAAAGACATAAGAGAGGTATCGGCTCCCGGAGCTATTTTGCTGAACTATTCGAATCCAAACGCTATGGCCACCTGGGCCTGTAATAAATACGGAGGAGTCCGCACTATAGGACTTTGCCACGGTGAAATTCACGGAGAAGACCAGATAGCTGAAGTGTTGGGAATACCGAGAAGCGAGCTTGATTTTATCTGTGCGGGTATAAACCATCAGACGTGGTATATTTCTGTAAAGTATAAGGGAAAAGAAATGCTGGACAAAATACTGCCGGGTTTTGAGGCACATCCAAAGTTCAGGGAGCAGGAAAAGGTCAGAATAGACATGCTTAAACGTTTTGGATACTATTCCACAGAGTCAAACGGCCATCTCTCAGAATATGTGGCGTGGTACCGCAAGAGACCCCAGGAAATAATGAATTGGATAAGCTTGGACAGCTGGATTAACGGTGAGACCGGCGGATATTTGAGATTAACAAGGGAGGAGCGTAACTGGTTTGAAACCGATTTCCCGAAAATACTGGCTGAGCCACCCAAGAAGTATGACGGTTCTTCAAGAAGCAGGGAGCATTGTTCTTATATAATAGAGTCTTTGGAAACAGGGAGAAGATACAGAGGGCATTTTAATGTTATGAATGAAGGCTGTATTACTAATCTTCCTTATGAGTCTGTGGTAGAAGTTCCATGTTATGTGGACGGCAACGGAATATCTGTTCCAAAGGTAGGAGACTTGCCGCTGGGCTGCGCTGCAGTTTGCTCACAATCCATATGGGTACAGCGCCTTGCAGTGGAAGCAGCAGTATCAGGGGATGTAAATCTGCTGAAGCAGGCGGCTCTAATGGACCCATTAACCGGAGCAGTATGTAATCCTCCGGAAGTATGGCAGATGATTGATGAAATGCTTATTGCTCAGGAAAAGTGGCTTCCTCAGTATGCTGAAGCAATAAAAGCAGCTAAAGAAAATTTTGCCAAAGGTAACCTTATTCCTACCAAAGAAGGCTACAGTGGCGCCGCAAGGCAGAGAGTCAAGTCTCCTGAGGAAGTTGCAGCCGAACGGGCATCAAGAAGTATTACTGCTGATTAAAGCCAAAAGTTATGAGCTGAAAACTACAAAATAGTTTTCTCTTTCAATTAATCCGGTTGTTCTCCCTCAATAATTCGGTCATTCTTCTTTCAAGGATTTATTTCTTTCTCTGGAAGGAGGGTGACCGTAATAATTTTTGTACAGACGACTAAAATAGTTGCTATTACAGAAGCCTACAAGATCTGGAATCTGGGTAACAGGAATGTCTGTACCTGTAAGAATCCTTCTGGCTCTTTCCAGACGGAAAAGGGTAAGATATTCCACAAATGTTTTTCCTGTATAAGCCTTGAATAGCCTGCTGAAATGTTGAATACTCAAGTGGCAGTACCTGCTGATGTCTCTAATGGTAATCCGTTCACGGTAGTGAAGATGCAGATAGTCCAGAGAGTATTTTATCAAACGTGTTGAATCTGACTGCTTATTACCCTTAAAGAATGTTGAGGGAAGACCTTGGTAGAGTGCCGAAAAAAGCAGTATTACCTGACATTTAATTCTGGCCCTGTATCCCATTACTTTCTGTGAATATTCTCTTTGAAGTTCATTTACCAGTGACAGACACTTTTCATAGACCATGTCCTTATCAGTAAGATGAATGGGAGGGTATAGACCTATGGACATAAATGGAACAACTACCTCTGAAATATGAGGATCTGTATAAACACCTTCAAACAAGCTTTCACCGACCAGGACGGCACAATAGCTGCAGGAGCCTTTCGGGAAAATGCTGTGGAGACTTCCGGGAGGGACAATTATCAACTGATTTTCAGAGATCTGAAAGCTTGAACCGTTGATATATACAATACAGCTGCCTTTATGAGAAATAACCACTTCAAGATGGTTATGCCAATGAGGAAGAGTATTGGAGTTTTGCATATAAAAGCAATTGAATGGGAATGTGTTATCTTCAAAATTTGTATGTTCAAAATTGCCTGCATTAGTTAATTCCATGGAAATCACCCGAACAGAAAATAATATTTAATGATTGAATGTTCAAATTAGACAGATAAAAAGTAAAATTATTGGTATTTTAAATAGAATCCCAAAATTAAAATGATAATATCATACAAATAATTTTATGTCAATTAAGTACTATTACGTCAAAACAAGGAGGAAAGCACATGTTGGAGGTAATCAAACCCAAAAGGGCAAATGTCACCCAAGTCCGGAGAAGTGAAGGTGCACTTATTCTTAATACTGAAAATGGTTTGATAAAAGTAGAGCCCATAAATGCAAATATCATAAGAATAGTGTACACACTGGCCGAAAAATTTTCTGATGTAAGGGGTCTCGGAATAGAGCCTCGGAATGTATTTGAAGGCTGGGAGTTCAATGAGGACGATAACACAATACAGGTTCTAACTTCTGAGCTGAGACTTATGATTAGAAAATCCGACAGTCGTATGACTTACTTCGACAAAAATGGCAGACGACTGACCAGTGAGCCTGAGAGAAACGGCAAGGAGCTTATCCCTTTTGATTCCTTTAAAACCATATTAGATGACACGGCTGTTGTAGAAAAAATAGAAACTCCTGACGGTGTAAAGGAAGTAGTTTTGGATTCCAAAAAAGTATACGACCGTCAGCTATATCATACAAAGCTTCATTTTGAATGGGATAAAAGTGAGGCACTGTACGGTATGGGCCAGAATGAAGAAGGCTATCTGAATCTTAGGGGTACACGTCAGTATATTCATCAGGCCAACATGAAAATAGCTATGCCATTTTTCATGTCTACAAATGGTTACGGAATACTGCTGGATACATATGCTCCGGTAATATTCAATGACAATGCCTTCGGCTCATATCTTTACAGTGAAGCCTCAGAGGAACTGGATTACTATTTCATTAGAGGAGAGAGCTTTGACCAGATTATCGGAGGATATCGACAATTAACAGGCCGGGCTTCAATGCTTCCACTCTGGGCCTTTGGATATATACAGTCCCAGGAAAGGTACGAAACCCAGCAGGAAATTATTGATACAGTTAAACGCTATCGTGAGATTGGAGTTCCACTGGATGGTATTATTCTTGACTGGCAGTCCTGGGAGGATGGAATGTGGGGACAAAAAACCTTTGATACAAGCCGTTTCCCCGATGCCAAAGCTATGACCGACCAACTTCACCGGCTTGGTGCTCACCTTATGATATCAATTTGGCCCAATATGGTGGAACAGTGTGAAAATCACAGGGAAATGAAAGCTAACAACGGTTTGTTCCAGCATTCTGAGGTATATAATGCTTTTAGTGCAGATGCGAGAAAACTATATTGGAAACAAGCCAATGAGGGTTTATTTTCAAAGGGGGTGGATGGCTGGTGGTGTGACTCCAGTGAGCCTTTTACTCCTGAATGGAATACTCCGGTGAAGCCTGAACCAGATAAAAACATGGCAGATTTTCACAATACCTGTAAAACTTATATGGATGAGGTGTATACAAATGCATATTCACTTATGCATGCCAGGACAATGTACGAAGGTCAGAGGGATACCGACCAGAAGAAAAGGGTTGTAAATCTCACAAGAAGTGGATATACAGGCATTCAAAAGTATGGAACTATCCTGTGGTCAGGTGATATCTGCGCAAAATGGTCAACTCTTAAAAAGCAAATTGCTGCAGGGCTGAATTTTTGTGCATCAGGCTTGCCGTATTGGACTCTGGATATTGGTGCATTTTTTGTTAAGCTGGGACATATGTGGTACTGGGACGGAGATTATGAAGGCGGCTGCAGTGATCTGGGCTACAGGGAGCTCTATACAAGATGGTACCAGCTGGGTGCTTTTCTGCCGGTGTTCAGGTCCCATGGCACCGACTGCCGAAGGGAAATTTGGAACTTCGGTAAAAAGGGTGAGATGTTCTACGATGCCATAGAGAAAACGACTAATTTAAGGTATCAGCTAATGCCATATATCTATTCTCTGGCAGGTATGGTTTCCCAAAAGCACAGCACAATTTTCAGGGTACTTGCCTTTGATTTCCTTCAGGATGAAAAGGTTTATAATATTGACGACCAGTTTATGTTTGGCCCGGGTTTAATGATATGTCCGGTTACAGAACCCATGTACTATGAATCAAACAGCAGACCTCTTGAAGGAACTGCAAAAACAAGGAAGGTATACCTGCCGGCCGGATGCGACTGGTATGATTTCTGGAGTGAGAAGCGGTACAAGGGAGGACAGACCATTGAAGCTCCGGCACCCATCGACAGAATTCCTGTTTTCGTCAGGGCAGGTTCAATTCTGCCTATGACTGAAGGGATACAGCATACCGGACAAATGAGGGATGATTGGTTCAAATTGGTTGTGTATCCGGGAGACGACGGAAGCTTCACACTTTATCAGGATGAACGGGATGGATATGGTTACGAAGAAGGCAGATTTGCAACAACAGAATTAACCTGGTCAGACCGTGAAGGCAAGCTTACAATTCATCCACGTGTAGGAGAGTATCCAGGTATGCCTGAAAAAGTAACATTCGTTCATAGAATTGTAGGAGAATCTTGATGTAAATTGTTGTAGATCAAATGAGCGAGAGCTCTTAATGGAAAAAGTTAGACATCAGGCTGACTTTTTCCATTAAGAGCTCTCGCAGAAATACTATACAGTGAGTTCATCAGAAAAAATTTGAAGAAGTAAATCTAAAATCAAAGTTAGTTGACATAAATTGTGTAGTAAAAAGTACTTTATCAGGCTCCCTACAAGGAGTTTTTATCTTGTACATATATATCCGGAATGTTATAATCAAAGCATAATATCTCTTAAGAACAGGCTTGTTATATTAATATTTCGTTCACTGAATCTTATGTGTAAGCTGTGGCTCTGTTATTTGAAGATTATTTTTTTAATTGAAGCCATTGAGCAAAATATTATAAGCGGTAGTTGTTTTGTAAACTATTTATATTAATTTATTACTCATATATTATTTAAATTTCATTAACCATAATAGTTATAGTTCTATGGTTGCTGCAGGTTCTAATTTACTATCAAAAGGCATAAGCCGCAAAACGGGACTACCTACTTTCGACTGGTAGTAATTGACTTACAGGAGCTGTTATATGTATCGATTATTAATTGTTGAAGATGAAAAATGGGAAAGAGAAGGATTAGTGGAATTTCTTGACTGGAGGAGTCTGGGGATCGAATTGGTAGGCTGCGCATGCAATGGTTTTGAAGGGCTGACAATATCCGAGCAAACTCATCCTGATATAATTCTCACCGACATTAGGATGCCTAAAATGGATGGACTTAAAATGTCCAAAGAAATCCGCAGATTTTTACCCCATGCTAAAATAATTATTTTAAGCGGATATAATGATTTTGAATATGCAAAACAAACTTTTGAATTTCGTGCCTTTGATTATGTTTTAAAGCCTGTTGACAAGAACAGCATACAAGAGGTGATATTACGTGCTGTATCAGACCTTGACAGAGAAAGGAATATTGAAAGAGAAAGAGTTACGCTGAAAAGTAAATTGATGGATTATTTCTCGGAAAATAAGAAGTATCTCCTGATAAAAATGCTTGAAAGTAATGAATTGGAGCTTGCTCCGGAGAGATACCCTGTTAAATTATCCAATCCTAATGCAAAAATAGTCATTGCTGTACTAACAATGGATAGTGCTTCATTTATCAGCAGCAGGCCTATTACAGATGGTTTTGAAGCAATAATGAAGGAGAGAGAGATAGCCTTTTCAATAACAAAGCCCTTTAAGGAGGCAGTTCTATGTATGGAGGTGCCTGATACTCGAGAGGGGCTGAGTGATAAATTAAATGAGCTGATGGCTTATCTTAAAACCGGGCTAGATATAGACTCTATTATATCTGTGGGAGAGGCAGTTAGTGGTTTTTCGGAGGCCACAGTCTCATATTCTCAGGCAAGGGAAGCCTGCAGCTACAGATTCCTTGCTCATTATGGAGACATTTTATATTATAATGAAGTAAAAGAAAAAAATTATATGAAGCTGGACTTTGCACGCCCTATTGTTATAAGGGCTCATGATATAATCAATAAGCTCGTTGCCGCAGCTCAGAAGAACCAAAGGGAGGATTTGGGATTATTGCTGGATAGCTTCCTGACTACCCTTAAAGAAATATTACCATTAAGCAAATTAATGCTTAGCAAGTTTTTTACTCAGGCGATGCTAATTGTAAATCCTGCAGTCTTTAGCGAAAATTCTGAAAAATTTAAATTATATATTTTAGATAAAGGCAGGTTTGAGGAGCAAATTTCAAAGCTGGATACAATTGGCCAAACCAGGAATTTTCTGATGGATTTTTTAGAGTTCATCTCCGCCAATACAATGAATAAATCCAGCAATGCAGATGCCGAGGTTACACAAAAAGTTATTAAGATAATTGAAGAGAGATATTCAGAAGAACTGGATTTAAAGTATATATCTCAGGTTATACATTTAACACCTTATTATATTGGAAGTATTTTTAAAAAAAATACAGGAAAGACATTTAATCAGTATTTATGTGATTACAGGATTGACAGAGCAAAGGAGATGCTTCAAACCGGTAAGGTTAATATATCCCGGCTTTCAGAAGCAGTGGGGATAAAGAATACCTCTTATTTTTGCTCACTTTTCAAGAACAGGTTTGGAATAAGTCCCGGGGATTATAAAGAAATCATGAAGGGCGGACATTGATATGATAAAAATGCTGATTGTTGAAGATGAAAAATGGGAGAGAGAAGGGCTTATTGATTATCTGAATTGGGAAGAACTGGGGATAGATGTTGTAGGTGCTGCCGCAAATGGAATTCAAGGATTAAATTTGGCCCAAAAATATCATCCTGACCTAATTATTACAGATATAAAAATGCCTTTAATGAATGGGATTGAATTTGCAAAAGAAGTAGGCGAATTTTTGCCTGAATGCAAGTTTATATTCATTACCGGCTATGATGATTTTAAATATGCCAGAGAAGCAATACGTCTGGGAGTTTATGATTACCTTCTCAAACCTGTGCAAAAGCATCATCTGATAAATGCAGTAACCATGACTATTCAGAAAATTACTGAGCAAAGAAATCAGTCAAAATATATTTCCCGCCTGAAGCATCAATTAAGCGAAAGCTTGTATGAAGAAAGGGAGCGATTCCTGCTAAGCCTTATTGATAATGGCCAAACAGGCCAGGTAGATGTAGGAAATATTGGTTTGTCGGAGCTAACTACAGGATCATATGGATTTCTGTCCGCTATATTACGTTTTGACTTTGTTTCCTCCTTTTATGGAAAAGGATACAGTGAAAAGAAAATTTACCAGAAGGAACTATTTCAGAAGATATCCAGGATCGTTGGAAATGAGGGAATAGTAGCGAGAAATAATAATGAGACAAATGAGCTTATTATTTGTCTTATAACTTCCATATATGACAGAATTTACATTCTGGACACTATCAGAAGCATCACCCTGAAATGCCGGGAAGCAAATATGCCGGAGGTTGTTGTTGGGGTAGGGACTTTTGTAAAAACACCTCAGTGCTTTGCTGACTCCTTTACACAGGCTGAATCTGCATTAAAGCATCTTTTTTTCAAGAGAGATCAGGATATTTTCTTTTTCGAAGATATATGCGAAATGTCAGAAGAAAAGGGGCCTGATATTTACGCTTTGTATTCATGTGCAGCGGAGTATTCAAAAAAGATTTTAAACGGTATAGTTTCAATGGATCCAAAGGGTATTTCAACTGTGGCCAATGAGCTGTTTGATATGATTGAAGGGCAAACTGTTGATAAAAGCGCCGTATGTAATCTTATTGCAGGACTGGTTGGTGAAATATCTACACTGCTGTTCAGCTACGATATATCCTTTACTCACAGACTGCTAAGTGAGGATATAGTAGCAACATTGCATGAATTCATTAAGCTTGAACACATGAAGGATTGGTTTAAGGAGCTGTTGGAGCATGCCAGCCGCTGCGTTTATGACAAAAAAATTAATAAGGAAGAAAATATTGTCTCAAAGGTCATGGATATTATAAATAACGAGTATAACAGCAGTATAGGCGCTGAGACTATTGCACAGAGGCTAGAGCTGTCTCCAAACTATCTGGGTTCTTTATTTAAAAAATTTACAGGAAAAAGCATTAATGAGACCTTGACAGATACTCGGATGAAAAAAGCAGAGGATCTATTGATCTCCGGAACGGAATCACTTAACTATATAGCCCAACATACCGGTTATATAAATACTTCACATTTTTGCAAGGTTTTCAAGAAATACTATGGAGTAAGTCCCATGGATTACAGGAGAAGGCACCAGATTATGTAAATAACCGGGGTGGTTCGGATGATAATATTAAAAAGATTGCGTCATTTCTTTAATAACATGCATGTAGTGTGGAAATTTACACTTGCATATTTCATAATAATTGCATTACCTGTCATCGGAACGGGATTATATATAAATGACAGTACAAATAAGGCTGTTATTCATCAGGCAGGACTGCTGGCCAAACAGAACCTTCTACAAAAAAGAGAAATTATAAATCAGAAGATTGAGAGTATTGAAAGAACCTCAATATCTATTGCTTATAATCCTCAGATTCTTAAGTATGTGGAGGATCCCTTCAAAAACAATTATCAGGGCTATGAAGAATATAATTTTACCTTTTCGCCCCTGTTTAATGGCTATATTATGCAAAACAAGTATATATATGACACCATGCTGTATCTTGACAACAGTTCCTTTCCAAGTGGTTGGAATGATATATATCAAGTCTCTGATCTTATGGGAGATGAGAGATATAAAGATTTTCTTGAGGACAAATCTGAACTAAAAGAATGGAGTTCGTTACATGATTCCAAAACTAAAAAAATTACAGGTAACATTGGCAGGGACAAGGTCCTTTCTCTGTGCCAAAAGCTTATATCCTTCAATGATAAAAGATGTATAGGAATATTGGAAATAGAAATTTCCGAAAAGGTATTATTTGAAAACCTTGTAAGCTCAAACAATGGGGAGTACTTTCTTGTATTTGATGAGGAAGGGGAGATTGTATCTCATAATACATATAATTTCCTGCCTCAAAAGTACCAGACAGAATTAGTTCCTACCATTTCAAAGGAAAACGTTGATGGAGTATATACTTTGGAGAATAATAAGCTTTTGATATACTCCATACCTTTAACCAGTATTGGGTGTCGTTTGGTGGGGATTATTCCTCTGGAAAACTTTATTGATAACAACGGGAATTACACTCTTATTGTGGTAGGGGTTATTATAGCTGCCCTCATCATATTTGGAGTAACTATTTACCTGGTTACCAAACGTCTTACAAGAAGGTTGAAGATGCTGGTCAAAGGACTTAAATCAGTCAGAGATGGAAATATTAACACAAAAATGCCTGTGGATACTCATGATGAATTTGGTGAACTGGCTGAGAGCTTTAACCACATGACTGAAAGAATTCATAGCCTGATCGAAAGGGTTTACAAGGCTCAAATTACAGAGAAGGAATCTGAACTTAAGGCTTTGGAGGCTCAAATTAATCCCCACTTCTTATACAACACCCTTTCAACCATATCCTGGATGGCCAGAAAAGCAAAAGCGGATAATATCGATCATTTATCCCTTCAGTTATCACAGTTTTACAGACTGGTGCTTAGTAAGGGCAAGTCTGTTATAACAGTCAGGGATGAAATAAATCTTCTAAAAGCATATGTAGAAATTGAGAAAATCAGGTTTGAAAATATTCTTGAGGTTAAGTATGACCTTGATGAGAAGGCATTGTCATACTCAATGATAAAGATTATTCTGCAGCCTATAGCAGAGAATACCATTAATCATGGAATTCTCCCTAAGGAGTGTCGGGGTACAATGATTGTTAAGCTTCGTCAGGACGAAGAAAATCTGTACTTCACAATTATTGATGATGGAATTGGCATGAGCAGAAGTACTCTGGAGAGCATCAAAAAGGGGCAGATAATCAAAAACAGAGAAAGCGGCTATGCCATTCATAATATAATGGAACGATTAAAGGCGGTATATGGAGATAAAACAGACATAATAATTGCCAGCAGACCTGGTATTGGTTGTGCAGTTAAAATTGTAATACCCAAATCACCATTGTTTCCGAATTTTTGATATAGGAATTGGTTTAGAAAATTGAACAGATGACAGACCACACCTATAATAAAATTGTAAGTAATTCATAACTGTGTGTTCTGTGCATGTTATATATGTAAACCAATATTACTATTCATTTTATGTCAAGCTTTCGGAAAGGTGTGTTACAATGAAGCAAGAAGTCGTCGTTACAAGCAATGAACTGCCTGGCAAAAGGAAGAAAGCATTCTTAAAGGTTTTCTACGATCAAAGATATTTAATGATACTGGTGCTCCCTGTAGTGCTGTGGATGCTTATATTTAATTATATTCCTATGCTGGGCCTTGTAATATCTTTTAAGGAATATAATCCATTTTTGGGTCCTCTTGATGGTTTTATTAAAAGTCCCTGGGTAGGTTTTGATAATTTTGTAGAAGCATTTACAGATAAGTATTTTCTATATTCCCTTTGGAATACAGTTTATTACAGTGTTCTGAATCTGCTTGTCGGATTTCCTTTTCCAATAATTTTTGCTATTCTTCTAAACGAATTGGTAAATACAAAATTCAAAAAATTTGTTCAAACGGTAAGTTATCTTCCTCACTTTATTTCATGGGTTTTTGTAGTGGGATTTGTATATGTAATGTTTGCAGTTGACAATGGTTTAATAAATGGTATTTTAATGAAGTTTGGTATTGTCGATGAAGCAGTACCCTTCCTGGCAACACCGGATTATGTGCCGCCGTTGGTAGTATTATTGCAGGTTTGGAAATCCTTTGGCTGGAACTCTATCATTTATATAGCAGCAATAACCAATATTGATCCAACCATGTATGAAGCCGCTACTGTGGATGGTGCAGGCAGGTTCGCGAAAATCTGGTATATTACTCTACCAGCCATAAAGCCTACCATTGTAATTTTGTTAATATTCAACATAGGTGGACTCATAAGTGCGAATTTTGGTTTGTTCGAACAGATGTATCTCCTTTCAAACTCAATGATTCAGGATGCAACCGAAATTGTGGACACCTATACCTATAAAATGGGAATAGTGTTATCAAGGTATTCTTACGCTACTGCTGTAGGTTTGTTCAGATCGGTTGTGGCTGTTATTCTTCTGACCGGTGCCAATTTTGTATCAAAGAAATTAACCGGCGAGAGTCTATACTAAGGGAGGAAAAATCATGCAAAAAGTTCGTAAGCTTTCCGGTGACCGTGTTTTTGATGTTTGCAATGTAATTTTTATGTTTATTATTATATTCATAACATTGTACCCATTTTACTACGTAATAATATCTTCATTAAATGATCCTATTGATTTGCTGAGAGGGCCTGTATATTTGGTCCCCAGAAAGTGGTCGCTGGCTAATTATGTATATATATTTCAGGATAAGGATATCCTGAGAGCAGCCTTTATCACAGTAGCCCGAACCCTGATTGGAAGTGTTACAGCAGTGCTTTTTACAGCGGGATTTGCGTATGGTGTTTCAAAGAAGTTTCTTTTGGGACGTAAAGTTTTCGTTGGTATGGCTTTAATAACAATGTACTTCAGCGGAGGTCTGATTCCAAGTTATATATTAATTGCTCATGGCCTTAAGCTTCAGGGAAATTTCCTGGTGTTTATAATACCAAACCTGTTTAATGCTTTTAATGCTTTCATAATGATGTCATTTTTCAGAGGAATTTCTCCGGAAATGGAGGAGTCGGCAAAAATCGATGGAGCTAATGATTTAATTATATTCTTCAAGCTGATTCTTCCGGTGTCAATGCCTATTTTAGCGACAATAGCTCTTTTTAACGGTGTTTTTCACTGGAATTCATGGTTTGATGCCCTGCTTTACGGCGGAAGGAAGCTTGAGACGCTTCAGCAGTATCTAGTTAAGTCCATACAATCGGCCACAGTTAGTGCACAAGCTGCCAATTATGTATCCAATACTGGTATCAGCTCAACATCTATCAGGCTGACAACAATGGTAGTAACCGCATTCCCTATCGTACTTGCCTATCCGTTCCTTCAAAGATATTTTGTAAAGGGAGTAATGATAGGTTCCTTGAAAGATTAATTTTTGTATTATCCCGGGGCTTAGCACTTGGATAAAATAAAATATTTAATGGAGGAGATATTATGAAAAGAAAGCAATTCAAAGTACTTGCTACTATTATGGCTTTGTTGATTTCTGTCTCTATCGTGATGACCGGCTGCGGTGGGTCCGATTCTGCACAGGATAGTACAAAGGAACCGGTGACAAGCAGCAACGCACCAGAAACTACAGCAGATTCTTCAGCAGACTCTTCAAATGCTACTCAAATGTCATGGCAAAAGGATACTTCACCATTTACATTTGATTTATACTTCTTTGGTGCATGGGGAACAGGATATCCATGGAGAGGCAGCCTTGTTGAAAAGTATATTACAGAAGCAACAGGTGTTACTCCTAATATCATTATCCCAACCGGAAATGAAAAGGAGTACCTGAATGTAATGATTGCCTCCAATGACCTTCCGGATGCAATGGTTTTAGAGTGGGCACAGCCTGAAACAAAGAAGCTTATCCAGTCAGGCAATATTTATGCTGTCGATGATTTAGCAGCAGAACATGCTCCTGAGTTAATGGATATGATTCCAGCTGAAGTAAAATCATATCATAAGCAGGACGATGGAAAGCTTTATTACCTGCCATCATTCTTCGGCTCAAAAGAAGAATATGAATCTGGTTTGGAAAAGCATAATGCAAGACCATTATTTATACAGAAGGGTATATATGAAGGCCTGGGAAGTCCAAAAGTAGATACACCTGAGAAATTCTTACAGTTACTAAAGGATATAAAAGCGAAATATCCAAATGTTAAGCCATTTGCTATTGAGCCTCCTGTTGATGTAAATCAATTTGGTCTGGCAGGAAGTTATACCTTGCAGTACTTTGCTGGTATTTTTGCACCTGAAACCTTAGCTAAGGATCAATATCTTGAAAATGACAAGATAAAGATGATATTTGAGAATCCTAACTATGTAGAAGCAGTTAGATTCTTAAATAAGATATACAATGAAGGTCTTATAAGTGTAGACACTCTTATGATGAAGCATGAGAACTTTGGTGAAACTACCAGTTCAGCTCAGTATGCTGTAACAGGAAGCTACCCAATTGATATCTGGAAGACTCATAATCCAAAGATTATGGCTCTTACAAATGATGAGTCAAAGACTTACATTCCACTTGAGTTCTTCAAGGTTGATGGCAAGGAACCACAATTTTATGGCACCAGAGGAGCAGGCTGGGTTGGTTCAATGGTAACAAAGAAGGCTAAAAATCCCGGACGTATAATCAGATACTTTGAGTACACCTGGAGCGATGAAGGACAGATAACCAACCTCTTTGGTAGAGAGGGTGAAACCTTCGAAATGGTGAATGGAATGCCACAGTACAAGGCAGAGATCATGAAAGAGCTTGATACTGATGCTAATAACTTTGCAAACAAATATGGCTTTGAATCAAGGGCTTTAATGTGGAGATCCAAATGGGCAGGCTGGCAGAAAATTGCTGTTGCACCTCAGGCTTATGCTGATTACCTGAACTCTGTGAAGGATTATGCTGTTGATGTTTGGGATATGGGTCTTGATAATCTTGATCCTGACACATCTTCAAATGAAGGTGTTGCATATGCAAAGATTAAGAATATCTGGAATAAATATCTCTCAAAGATGATTCTGGCTAAGACTGATGCAGAATTTGACTCTACTTACCAGGCAGCTATGAAGGAAATTGAAGCTGCAGGTCTTGAAAAGGTTAAAGAAGTTATGACCCAGAACCATTTGAAGGATGTTGCTAAAAAGAAGGGTAATTAAGAATTTAAAATAATTATAAACAAGGCTGCCACTGAGCAGCCTTGTTTAGTATAGAACTATTTGTTTATTTGAAATTCAGGTTTTGGAATAAAGCTCTGTTCAACTTAGTACAAAGCTTTTGCAAGAGAACTGGAGCGGCGGAGGAGTGAAATATGAAACTGTGGTATAAGCAGCCGGCAAATTCCTGGGTGGAAGCTTTACCAATTGGAAACGGCAGGCTTGGGGCAATGATATATGGTAAAATTCATGAGGAGGTAATATCTCTAAATGAGGACACTCTATGGTCCGGGTATCCTAAGAATATGAATAAATATGGTAAAGCAGAATACTTTCGGAAAGCAGTTACTCTTACAAAGCAAAAAAAATACCAGGAAGCCCAGACTTTGATAGAGGAGCAGCTTACTTCCGGGTGGGGGCAGTCTTATTTACCTTTAGGGGATATCAGGTTAAACTTCAGTCACAGAGGTAATGTGGAGAGTTACATTCGGGAGCTGGATATAGCTTGTGCAATATCAAGAGTAGAGTATTGTTTAAATGGTGTTAAGTACAGAAGAGAGCTGTTGGCTACTGCTCCGGATGATATTATTGTCATAAGGCTCAGCTCCGATCAAAAGGGAAAGATCAGCTTTTCAGCTGCATTTGATTGTCAGTTGAAATCAACCGCAGAGATTAAAGAAAATATGATTATTTTAAGGGGTGAAGCACCATCCCATGTTGAGCCAAGCTATAGTAACGACTTACAGAATCCTGTTATATACTCCGATAAGGACCAGGAAAGAGGAATGCTTTTTGCTGCAGTGGCAGGCATAAAAGCTTCCGGCGGGTATATAAAGCAGGGTAGTGCTGAGATAATAGTGGAAGAGGCAGATGAAGCACTAATATTTATCAATGCTCAAACCAGCTTTGACGGCTTCAATGTACAGCCATTTCTCAGCGGGAGAAAGTATGAAGAGTTATGTTTTGAACAATTAAAGGCTGTATATTCTAAGACTTTCGAAGAGATATACTCAGCCCATGTATCTGATTATCAAAAGCTTTATAACAGAGTGGAGCTGGATCTGGGCCGTAGTAAGGCATCGGAACTTCCCACTGATGTGCGTCTGTACAGATTCCAGACATATCTTTCCGGTGAGTCTGACCATGGAAATGAGTTTGCTTGTCAGGGTAATCACGATAAATATAATGACAATGCTCAAAGCATTGAGTTTGAATATGATAAAGAGTCTACTCATCAAATTGGGACTATCGGGTGTGATGAGTATGAGAAAAGTGATCCTGAGCTATATGCATTACTATTCCAGTACGGGCGTTATCTCCTTATTTCTTCCTCAAGGAGGGGAACGCAGCCTGCAAACCTACAAGGTATATGGAATTCTGAGCTGCGCCCGCCCTGGAGCTCCAATTACACAATAAATATTAACACGCAAATGAATTACTGGCCTGCTTTTCCCTGCGGCCTTGGTGAGCTTCAGGAACCGCTTGTAAGGCTTATTAGTGAGCTGGCTGTCAATGGGAGAGTTACAGCAAAAGAGGTTTATGATGCCAGAGGCTTTACTTCCCATCACAATACCGATATTTGGAGATTTACATCACCAGTGGGAAATAAATGGAAAGGATCAGCCTGCTTTGCATTTTGGAATATTTCTGCCGGATGGCTGTGCAGACACCTTTTTGAACAGTATGAGTATACCCTTGACAGGGATTTTCTGGAGAAAACGGCTTATCCAATAATGAAAAGTGCTGCTGAGTTTCTGCTGGATATGCTAACTGACGATGGCGAGGGCTATCTTATAGCCTGTCCTTCAACTTCTCCCGAAAACAATTTTATATATAACAGGGAAAAATGCTGCATATCTGAAACTTCGACGATGACAATGACAGTTATCAGAGAACTCTTTAAAAACTGCATAAGTGCCGTAAATATTCTGGGATATGATTATGATTTTGCAAAGGAACTCAGCGAAAAGCTCCAAAAACTTTACCCATACAAGATCGGAAGCAAGGGCCAGCTTTTGGAATGGTATGAGGAGTATGACGAGGTTGAGCCATACCACAGACATGTTTCACACCTTTATGGCTTATATCCCTCAAATGAAATAACTCCGGATAATACTCCTGAATTGGCAGAGGCCTGTAAAAGATCACTGGATATCCGGGGCGATGATGGTACAGGCTGGAGTATAGGCTGGAAAATCAACCTGTGGGCAAGACTTTACGACGGGGACAGAGCACTAAAGCTATTGAACAGACAACTCAGGGTAGTTCGGGATACCGGGACAGAATATAACTATGGAGGGGGCACATATATAAACTTATTTGACGCACACCCACCATTTCAGATTGATGGTAACTTTGGGGCAACTGCCGGAATAGCAGAGATGCTCTTACAAAGTCGCAGTAACAGAATTTACTTGCTTCCTGCCTTGCCAACCAGCTGGAGAAGAGGAAAAGTCAAGGGACTTTGTGCAAAGGGAAGAATAACTGTGAACATCTACTGGGATCAGGAAGAAGTTAAATCTGAGCTTATATCAGAAATTGATCAGACCGTTATGATATCCATTAAAGGAAAAGCTTTGTCCAGAGTGGATTTAAAGGCAGGGCAAATAATAACGGTACACTGTAATACCTAAATAAAATATATAAAACAGGAGTGAATATAATGGATCATAATTTTCACCTTCGTTACAATACTGCAGCAGATGTATGGAATGACGCAATGCCCCTTGGAAATGGAAGACTTGGAGCCATGGTGTATGGACACACAAATCTTGACCGTATCCAAATAAATGATGATTCCTTATGGTATGGAGCCTTCATGGATCGAAACAATCCATCTTTAAAGGAAAAGCTTCCTGAAATCAGACGATTAGTACTAGAGGGAGACATATACCACGCTGAGGAGCTTATAATGCAATATATGGCGGGAACGCCTGCCTGTATGCGTCACTATACCCTGCTGGGTGAGGTAGACATTGCATTAAATCAGCATCTACCCTTTGCTTCAGGAGCTTTGCCGAACAGTGAGGGGGCAGAAGACTATTGTGCCGACCTTGACCTGATGACCGGGTTACTTAATATAAGTCATAATCAGGATGGGGTCAGCTATAAGAGGGAAATGTTTATTAGTTATCCTGCACAAGTAATGTGTTTTCGTCTTGCCAGTGAGACTCCTGGTGCAATCAATCTGGATGTTATGATGAATAGAATCGGTATATCAGATGCTGTTGCCATGGACGACCGGAGACCCGGAAGGAAAGTATCCGGAGGTGGATGGCCAGCACCCAGTGTAGATTCCATTCGTACAATTAACCAGAACACTATTTTAATGAAAGGCCGGGATTCTCAGATAGAGTTTGCTGCGGCTCTGTGGATGGAATGCGATGGAGAACTGCTGAATCCTGTATCACAACTTCTTGCAAGAAATTCGTCAGAGGTAATAATATATCTTGCTTCCTCCACCTCAAACCGTTCTGAGGACCCTGTTTCCGATGTTTTGCAGAAGCTGGAGGCTGCACGTAAGAAGGGCTATGATGTTTTACGTGAGGAACATGTTAAGGATTTCTCAGCGCTAATGAATAGATGTATACTGGATTTGGGACCAGCTCCTTCATTGCCCATAAATGAAAGAATTTCTGCACTTCGCAACGGTGCTGATGATCCTGCATTGGCTGCACTGTATTTCCAGTTTGGACGTTATCTTATGGTTTCCGGAGGAAGGGAAAACAGCGAGGCATTGAATTTACAGGGAATATGGAATGCAGAGTTTGTGCCCATGTGGGATAGTAAGTATACAATTAATATAAATCTTCAAATGAATTACTGGCCGGCTGAAATATGCAATCTGTCAGAGCTCCATATGCCATTGATGGATCTGCTGGAAAAGATGCACGAAAAGGGAAAAGAAACTGCAAGAGTAATGTATGGCATGAGAGGTATGGTATGCCATCACAATACCGATATTTACGGTGACTGTGCACCTCAGGACTGGTATATGGCTGCAATGCCATGGGTTACAGGGTCAGCCTGGCTCGGACTGCATGTCTGGGAGCATTACTTACACACAAAGGATATCAGTATACTTCAAAGAATGTATCCGGTATTACGGGATATGGTTCTGTTCTATGAGGACTTCCTGATGGAAGTTGATGGACAGCTTGTTACCTGTCCATCGGTATCACCTGAAAACAGATATATATTACCTGACGGATATGATACTCCAATTTGTGTTGCTCCTGCTATGGATAATCAGATACTCCGGGAGTTTTTTGCAGCATGTATAGAAATACAGCGACTTTTAGATGTAGACAAGGAATTGTCTGAAAAGCTGGCAGAGATGATAAAGCTTCTTCCTAAAGATAAAATCGGGTCCAAGGGACAGCTGCTGGAATGGGATAAGGAGTATCCTGAGCTAACACCAGGTATGGGACATATTTCTCACTTGTTTGGATGCTATCCTGGTAACCAGATAAATTGGCGTGATACACCGAAATTAATGGAAGCAGTAAGAAAATCACTGGAACTCAGGGTTGAAAACGGGGCAGGAAAGAACGGCTGGCCATTAGCCTGGTTTATAAATATATATGCACGCTTACTGGACGGAGAAAAGGCAGACAGAGGCATAAAAGCAATGATTACTGATTCATCTTCAAGAAACCTGTTTAATTTTAGTTTGGTTTTCCAGATAGACGGTAATTTTGGTGTTACTGCAGGAATAGCTGAGTGCCTGCTTCAAAGTCATATTGCGCTGCACTTCCTGCCAGCCCTGCCAACATCCTGGAAGAGTGGAAGTGTAAAAGGGCTGGTAGCACGTGGAGCCAGAGAAATTGACCTGAAATGGAATGAAGGAAAGCTTACAGAAGCTGTTGTACGACCCAGGTTCACAGAGACAATTGAGGTTGTTGGAGATACCCTTAAGGTTATCTGCGGAGATTCGCAGGTAGAGACTAAAAAGACGGAAATAGGCTTCTCGTTCCCGGCTGAGGGCGGAAAGACATATGTACTTGTTCCAGCTGATACAAATTAAGCTTACAAATTAAGTTAAAAATATTGTAGCCTCACCATACGACATTTGACAGCTAATCACTTGTTTATGGTGAGGCATTTTACTTGCTGATATGATTAATTCCCAGGACATAAAAAAGTTTGAAACACTGGACCTGACCCAACTTCAGCAAAATTAAAACAGGAGAAATAAGTTTTGTATGGGTTGACAGAAAGAATCAGTTTCCTAGTTTAATCATAATGGGGATAGTTAAATGATTGACTTTTAAATATTAATTTGTTATTATTAATACAGAGTTAAACGTTTTGCGATAGAAGGTGATTTTATCTCTGTAACAATAAAGGATGTTGCCAAAAAGGCAGGACTCTCAATTGCAACAATATCCAAATATATTAATGGTGGTAATGTCCTTGAAGAAAATCGGATAATCATAGAAAAAGCAATCAAGGAACTTGGTTTTGAAGTAAATGAGATAGCCAGAGGACTGAAGACCAGTAAGACAATGACAATTGGTCTGTTGATCCCCAGTCTTGAAAATATTTTCTTCACAAGTATTGTATCAAATATTGAAAGCGTTTTGATTAAAAGCGGCTACAGCACAATAATTTGTGATTATAAAGAGGATAAAGAGCTGGAAAAGCAAAAACTTGATTTTTTATTAAAGAAGATGGTGGACGGCATCATAACAATGCCTATGGGAAATGATTCAGAAGCAATTAATTCTGTTATCAAAAGAAATATTCCTGTAGTATTGATTGACAGAGCCTTAAGAGATATAGAATGTGATACTGTGCTGGTGGATAATCTAAACGCAGCTTATAATGCCGTTGAACATTTAATAGTTTTGGGGCACAGGAGAATAGGCATTATTTGCGGTCCTGATGACATATATACAGCCCAGGAGCGACTAAAGGGTTATCAAAGGGTACACGAGGACTACAATATGTCAATTGACGAAAGCCTGGTTAAAAAAGGGGATTATCAGGTTGAAAGCGGGTACAGGCTCCTTGGTGAACTGATGGAAATGGAGGAACCTCCTACAGCTGTACTTGTTACAAATTATGAAATGACTCTGGGAGCATTAATGGCAGTAAATGAGAGAAATATAAAAATTCCCGATGATCTCTCATTTATCGGTTTCGACAATCTTCAGCTTTCACAAGTTGTAAAGCCCCCCCTGTCAATAGTAATTCAGCCGGTTCAACAAATTGGAGAAGTTGCTGCAAATACCATTCTGAAAAGACTTAAAGGTGATACATCCAACTTCCCTTCCATGATCCGTCTGAAGACCGAGCTTGTTATGAAGGAATCAGTAAAAAAATTAGATACTTCCAGATAAAGTTTTGCGAGAAACAGAGCGTTTCTCGAATATTTTTAAGCAGGAGCTAAACGTTTAGCGATAAATTAAGAAAAACAGAAATAACGTAACGCTGACGTTGGCTTGCAAGAAAACAAATAGTAAATTTATAAATTCAGAAATGGAGAAAGTCATGGAGAATTTGTTATTAGGCATCGACATTGGAACTTCGGCTTGTAAAGTAGCAATTTTTGATTTGAATGGAGTAGTAATAGCACAGTCAACCAAGGAGTACAAGGTCTATTATCCAGCTCCGGGATATGTTGAGCAAAATCCGAATGAATGGTGGGATAGTATATGTGCTGCTACAAATGAAGTAATATCCACTGCAAAAATTGAGCCAAAGCAAATAAAAGGAATAGGAATTGACGGACAAAGCTGGTCGGCTATTCCTGTAGATAAAGCAGGCAGAGTATTACATAATACCCCTATCTGGATGGATACCAGAGCAGCCGAAATATGCAGGGATACTGTTGAAAGAGTAGGCTTTGACAGGATTTTCAGATTAAGCGGCAACTCCTTTGAACCTTCATATTCCACACCCAAATTCATATGGTTTAAAAAATATATGCCAGAGGTCTATAATGCCACCTATAAATTTTTACAGAGCAACAGCTTCATAGCTTACAAATTAACAGGAAAAATTACTCAGGACTTATCTCAGGGCTATGGTATACATTCCTTTAATATGAATGAAGGTAAATGGGATGACGATTTTTGTCATGAACTGGGCTTTGACAGGGAAAAGCTTCCTGAAATTTACCAATGTCATGAGGTTATTGGAGAAGTTACCGCCGAAGCAGCTGCTTTAACCGGACTGGCTTCAGGGACACCGGTAGTGGCCGGAGGACTGGACGCGTCCTGCGGAACTCTCGGTGCTGGTGTGATAAAGGTAGGGCAGACACAGGAACAGGGAGGGCAGGCAGGTGGCATGAGTATATGCCTTGATACAGCTGTTGCTCACCCCAAGCTTATTTTAGGCTATCACGTTGTCCCTGGTCTGTGGCTTTTGCAGGGAGGTACTGTTGGTGGCGGCGGAGCTATAAAGTGGTTCAGGCAGGAGTTGGGTGCTTATGAAGATTCAGTGGCAAAAGCCACAGGGTCAAATGCATTCAAGGTTATGGACATGGAGGCTGAAGAAATATCTGCAGGATCCAATGGTCTGATATTTTTACCGTATATGGCCGGAGAGAGATCGCCTCTATGGGATAAGAACGCAAAGGGAGTATTTTTCGGACTGGGCTACGATAAAACAAGGGCTCATATGATCAGAGCTGTAATGGAGGGCTGTGCTTTTGCCCTTCAGCACAATATAAAAACAGCCCAGGAAGCCGGGGTTACAGTGGAGGAACTGGTAGCTATGGGCGGTGCAGCCAACAGCCGTCTCTGGACTCAAATAAAGGCTGATGTTACAGGCAAAGTCATCCAGGTTCCAACTTCAGATACAGCAACTACCCTTGGAGCTGCAATTCTTGCAGGTGTTGGAACAGGACTGTACAAGAGCTTCGACCAGGCTGTTGAGAAAACCATTGTTATTACACGTACTCAAGAGCCTGATATGAAGACCCATGAAGCCTATAAAAGAGTTTATGAAATATATCTTGAGCTCTATGAAAAATTGAAAGATACAATGCAAAAAATTTAAGTTTATGACTGGGGGAATTTGAATGAAAGCAGGAGTACTGCACGCAAAGGATGATTTAAGATATGAGGATATCCCCACACCTGTACCAGAAAAGGGAGAGGTGCTTGTAAGGGTTAAAGCCACAGGTATTTGCGGTTCGGATATTCCAAGAGTATTGGGTGACGGTGCACATTTTTATCCCATAGTACTGGGGCATGAATTTTCAGGTGAGGTTGCCCAGATTGGTGAAGGAGTTACATCTGTTAAGGTAGGAGACAGAGTGGCGGGGGTACCGTTAGTTCCCTGTATGAAGTGTGATGACTGCCAGAAGGGAAACTATTCTTTATGTAAACATTACAGCTTTATTGGCTCCAGAGAAAACGGGAGCTTTGCAGAGTACGTAAAAATGCCTGAAAAGAACGTTGTAAAATTTGATGACAGTGTTTCCTTTGAGCAGGGAGCCTTTTTTGAACCTGCAACAGTGGCTTTGCACGGATTAATGTGTGCTGACTATCATGGCGGAGAGGATGTCGCCATACTCGGAGGAGGCACAGTGGGCATGTTTACCGCTCAATGGGCAAAGATATTCGGTGCAAAAAGGGTTTTTGTATTTGATATAGACAACGACAGACTGGCACTGGCTCAAAAGCTGGGGGCTGATGTGACAATTAATACCCTGGATAAGGACTTTAAAGAACAGGTTAATGAACTGACCAACAAAAAAGGTTTTGGTTTTGTCTACGAAACTGCCGGAGTTGATATAACTATGAAGCTTGCTTTTGAATTGGCAGGCAATAAGTCGGGAGTTTGCTTCATTGGTACTCCCACAAAGGATCTGGTATTCACTCCCCGTCTGTTTGAAAACATGAATCGTAAGGAGTTCAGGCTTACAGGCTCATGGATGTCATACAGCGCACCTTTCCCGGGCAGGGAATGGGACCTGACTGCTCACTATTTTTCAACAGGAGCCTTAAAATTTGATGAAAGCTTTATATTCAAAAAAGTTCCGCTCAGTAATATCAAGGACGCTTTTGATATGTTCAAGGTTCCGGGAACTGTTAAAGGAAAGGTACTCATAGTTAACCAATAGGAATGAGAAATATCTCAGGATTGGGAAGTAACTCAGGATTTGGATGAATTCCGTCCAGGTCTGGTAATCAAGTTAACCAATAGGAGGGAGAAGTGACAATGACAGGTTTGCATCCGTTAAAGGATTTGGTTTTAAAACAGAAGCAAGGGATACCTGTGGGAATATATTCGGCCTGCAGTGCCAATGAATACGTAATTGAGGCTGCTATGGAAAGAGCACTAAAAACCGGGGATTATGTACTGATTGAAGCAACAGCAAATCAGGTTAACCAGTTCGGCGGCTATACAGGCATGAAGCCTGAGGATTTCAAAGCATTTGTATTTGAAATAGCTCAGAAAGTACAGTTTCCTACAGAAAAGCTCATACTCGGAGGAGATCACCTGGGACCGCTTACATGGAAAAACGAAAAGTCTGACACGGCTATGGAAAAATCCTGTGAGCTGATAAGACAGTATGTTATGGCGGGATTTACCAAAATACATATAGACACCAGCATGCATCTTGCTGATGACAATATAAATGAAAAGCTTGACACTGGTGTTATAGCCCAGAGGGGAGCAATGCTTTGCAAAGTGGCTGAGGAGGCCTACGAAGAGCTTTTAAAAATGGATAAAAACGCTTTGCAGCCGGTATATGTAGTGGGCAGTGAAGTACCCATTCCAGGAGGAAGTCAGGAGAAAGATGAGGGTATCCAGGTTACAAAGGTAAGTGATTTTGAAACCACTGTTGAAACATTTCAGAAGGCATTCTATGATCTGGGGCTGCATAAGGCCTGGGCCAATGTTATTGCTGTGGTGGTACAGCCCGGTGTTGAATTCGGTGATGAAACAATACATGAATACAACCGTGAGGCTGCAAAGGAGCTGTGCCAGGCTTTAAAGAAATATCCAAACCTGGTTTTTGAGGGGCATTCCACAGATTATCAGACTCCCAGAGCTCTTAAGGAAATGGTTGAGGATGGTATAGCTATTTTGAAAGTAGGACCTGCACTGACCTTTGCATTGAGAGAAGGATTATTTGCACTGAACATGATAGAGGAAGAGCTCTTTAGATACGATCCCGATATTCACCTTTCAAATCTTATTAACCTGATTGATGAAGCAATGCTTCAAAACCCTGAAAACTGGAAGAAGCACTATCATGGCAGTGGATCAAAAATAAGATTTGCCAGAAAGTATAGTTTTTCGGACAGATGCAGATATTACCTGCCTGATTCAAATGTTCAAAAATCAATAAAGAGATTAATTGCAAACTTAAGAACTGTAGATATTCCGTATTCCCTTCTAAGTGAATACATGCCTATTCAATACAGGAAGGTAAGAAACGGTGAACTGGCAAATGACCCCGAAAGCCTTTTAAAGGATCGTGTTGTTAATTGCATTGATGATTATTTATATGCTACAGGAGTTAATTACAAGTGATAAAAATGCACAAAGTTATTGATAAGAGCTGATGATAAAACTGGATATTGATGCAAAGCAAATGAAAAGCCAATGCTAAAACTATTGATAATATCAACCGAAAGCTAATGATAATCAAATATAAAAAGTGATGGCAAATTAATTGTAAAACCAATAATTAAAGGCAATGAAAAACAAAATATATAAATTAAAACAATGATAAAGACTCATTGATGTTTAGCAACAACCGGTTGTTAACAACCGGATTAAATATTTGAAAAAAGGATAAAGGAGATGGGGTTTATGGGTAACGATGTAATCAATCCAAGTTTGGTGCCACAAAGGACACTTCGCGGAGGGGACAAGATGCCTGCTATAGGTATGGGAACCTTTGGCTCAGACAGATTTTCAGCTGAGGATATAGCAGCAGCTGTTAAAGGTGCGGCAGAAGTGGGCTTTAGAATGTTTGACTGTGCATCAGTATACGGGAATGAAGATTTAATAGGTCAAGTTTTTGAAGACATAATGAAGACAGGAATCAAAAGAGAGGAACTCTTTATTACTTCAAAAGTATGGAATGATATGCATGGAAAGGGAGATGTACTCCTGTCCTGCGCTAAAACACTGAAAGATTTACGCCTGGATTATTTGGATTTGTATTTTGTACACTGGCCTTTCAGAAATTTCCACCCAAAGGGAGCTCCACCAGACTATCACAATAAGGATGCAAAGCCTTTTTCAATTGATGAGTACATGGAGACCTGGTATCAGATGGAAAGACTCCAGAGGGCAGGTTATGTAAGGAATATCGGAGTTTCAAATATGACTATTCCAAAGTTAAAGGAATTTTTCAAATACGCCACAATAATGCCTGCTGCCATAGAGATGGAGCTGCATCCATGCTTCCAGCAGCCTGAATTATTTAAGTTTGTCCTTGATCATGGTATTCAACCTATCGGTTTTTGTCCTATTGGTTCACCCACAAGACCGGACCGTGACAAGACAGCAGATGACTATGTAGATATACAGGATCCGGTTATTGTTGAAATAGCAAAGGCTCATAATGTCCATCCGGCAATTATATGTATTAAGTGGGCTGTTCAGAGAGGACAGACTCCAATACCATTCTCAATTTACAGGAATGAGTATGCAAGCAACATCAGGTGTGTAGTTGAAGATCCATTGACAGATGAGGAAATGAAGAGGATTGAAGGTGTTGATAAAAACTGCCGCTTGATAAAAGGTCAGGTTTTCCTGTGGGATGGAGCTAAAGATTGGACCGATTTGTGGGATATAAACGGAGAAATAACCACATTAAATAAATAAACGCAAATTGATCAAATCCTAATTTTAACTCTATAAAAACTATCATAACAAATTTTATTAAACAGAACATTCCTATTTAATCCGAATAGTGATAAGGAGGACGTATGTTAAAGGGGATTCCTTCAATATTGACCCCGGAGCTTCTAAAGGTTCTCATGGAAATGGGTCATAGTGATGAAATAGTTATCGCCGATGGAAATTTTCCTTCGGGTACGTATGGAAAGAGAGTAATAAGACTGGATGGGCACGGAGTTCCTGAAGTATTGGATGCAATACTTAAGTTTTTCCCTCTTGATCCATATGTAGAAAAGCCTGTAGCTCTGATGGAAGTAGTACCTGGTGATCCGGTTGAGACTCCAATCTGGGATGTTTACAAAGAAATAATAAATAAGCATGAACCCAGATATAACAAGATAGAATACATGGAAAGATTCTCTTTCTATGAAAGAACTAAAAGCGCATATGCAGTAATAGCTACAAGCGAGTCTGCCCTATACGCTAATATTATTCTGAAAAAGGGTGTTGTAGTGGAGTAATAGCTTGATTTTTCAGAATTAATTTACATGTTTATTAGCAGTATTTCAGAAAAAATATTTTATATATGGAAAAGTAAGAAAGTGAGATATGCCTGAAATTACAGACCAACTGTAAATTCAGGCATATACTTTCTGAATTTTGTGGGGGATTATTGTGAGCATATCCGGCCTAATGAAAAAAATATACTTTAACAGCAATACACTCAGTGAAGCTGAAATGAGTACATCCCGGAATATTTCAGTTTTTGAGGGGTGTACAGCCAGAAGCATTTTTACTTTAACAAGTGGAGCATTTTTGGTTGGTTTTGCAAAATATCTGGGAGCTAATGATGAAATAGCTGGAATTATAGCAGCAATACCTGTTTTGGCCGGAATAATATCGGCGTTTTCGCCGGCTGTATTTGAAAAAAAGTCAAACAGAAAGCTTATAACCTGCTTATTCTGCTTTATTGGCAGATTCATGCTGGGGCTAATGATATTAATACCACTGATAAGGGTTGAACAGTCAGTAAAAATCTCCATATTAATTTTGATGTTTTTGGTGGCGAACCTCTTTCTAGCTTTTACAATGCCTGCTGCACAAACATGGATTCTGTCCATTACTCCAGAGGACATCAGAGGCGCCTATTTCGGACGTAGAGAAGCTGTTGTACTGGGAGTGGTGACCTGTATAACCCTTCTTATGGGACAAATTCTGGACAGGTTTCAAAAGGCAGGGCAGACCTTTACTGGTTTTTTAATAATGTATATATTTGTAATGGCTGCAGCAGTAGTAAATTTTATTTTATTTTCAAGCATGAAGGAACCACCTTATCCTCAATCAGACGGCAATCTTGATGTTAAGAGAATTATACTGCTGCCGCTGCAAAACAGGAGGTATAGGCGTGTTATTTTACTTATGCTTATCTGGAATGTGGGATATCAACTGGCAGCTCCGTTTACGTCGGTATATATGGTTTCGAAGCTGAATATGGGTTATAGCTACATAACTCTTATGCTTGTTCTGGCATCAATAGCCAGTGTAGTTTCAGTGAGATATTGGGGAAGGCTGGCCGATAAAAAATCCTGGTTACACCTTTTAAAAGTCATGATGCTTATTCAGGTCATATGCTATTGTACATGGTTTTTAATAGATGTAAATAATGCTGTTTTTTTGCTTCCAATTGCTCATATTTTAGGCGGGGCGGCCATTTCCGGCATTAATATTTCAATAAATAACATACAGTATAGTTTTGCTCCTCCTGAGAACAAGTCGGTTTATATAGGATTTTCTTTATCTGCAAATGGAATATTCGGATTTGCCGGGACTCTGGCGGGTTCATATTTTATTAAAATAACACCATCCTTCGGAACCACTGTTCAGGGCTTTTCCATAAGCAACATGCAGCTGATATTCATTATGTCAGCCGCGGTACTGGCGGCTGGTATTTTGGGAATAAACCGAATTTCAGGTAGTAAGCTTAATCACTAAAACTTAACTGGCATAACCGATTTTTTATATGAGATATGTTTATATGGAAAAGGTTACGGGGATCTGGTAAATATCCCGTAACCTTTTCTTCAATTTTTATTCCAGAGTAAAAGATCCAAAATGTGCACTTCCACTACCTGTAAAAGTAAAATACAATGCCTGTATTCCGTCAGGAATGGCTATGTCGGCAGAATATTCCTTCCAGATATTACTGAAAACCACAGGTATTTTTCCAAGAGCCGGACCATCCCAACTGGTTTTTACTTCGAAGTCACCCTGGCAGTATCCACGAACCTTGATTTTTACCCTTTTAATGCCCTTGCAGTCGAAGTACTTGAAGCCGGCAGTGGCAGAAGCTTTCATATTGGCTATGTATCCGATTTCCTCGTCACCGTCTCTTCCGTCCTGAGTTATCTTTGGAAACTGATTGTTCATCCAGGAGCATGTCCAATCGGTATACAAAGATTCCTCTGAACAGAACAGGTTGCAGGCCAGATAGGCAGGATATTCCCCACGTCCTTCCAGTGGTCCGCCGTTGCAGCCGCAGGAGGTCATTTCAACCTGTGGTATGGTACCGTCCTCTAAAAATTTAATCTCCTCACAGCAGCCCTGTCTGCTGAAATTTGTTCCATTGGTGTGTCTGTGATAGAAAATATACCATTTACCTGCAATTTCAACAATGCTGCCATGGTTGTTTGCACCATAGAACATAGGCTTTTCAGCTGGTTTGTATGTATCAATATGCAGATCACTGTTGCTCACAATTACACCCTTGTACTCAAAGCCCTTTGTGGGATGTTTGCTTGTAGCGTAACATAGTTCGTGAAAGACCACTGAGGAATAAATAAAGTAATAGGTATCCCCCCTCTTTCTGATGGAAGGTGCTTCAAAGAATTCATGTCCTTCATATCCGCTGCCCTTGCTGTAAGGCTCACTTGGTGCAATAAATACCGGTTCCTCCACAATCGTCAGCATATCCGGTCCCAAAACTGTTGCCATGGGCCCCTTTCTTGATTTGTCACCTACAGGACAAAATCCTGTGTACAGGTAAGTTCTGTCACCTTCAGTAAGTACTCCCGGGTCGAACTGAGGCTGGTCACCCTCTCTTTCACCCAGACGGGTTCCATCAGGGTAGTGTACATAGCCATAAAATTCATATTTGCCCGCAGGAGTATCACAGACAGCAACCGATACAACCGAAACCTTGTCCAGCACATAATATAAATAATACCTGCCGTCAGGACCTACAGTGACATCAGGTGCATAAAGACACATACTGCCGTCGGGATTGAGAGGATCATCGGTCTTTTTGTAAATAACACCTTCATATGTCCAGTTGCTGAGATCATCAACCGGTGCCGACCAGCAGACATAATCATTTAAGCAATATACATATCCGTTAAATCGGTCATGGGATCCATAAACATAAACCCTGTTATTAAAAACATAGGGTTCAGCGTCAGGAATATATTCCCAGGAGGGAAGATATGGATTAAAACCTTGTTTTTTCAAGCTAAATCGCTCCTTTTCGTTGTATTAACAGTACATTTGATTGTAGAATAACATTGATAACCAGACTAGTCAATTACAATAGAGAAGTGTGTAAAGAATTGTATACTAAATCAAAAAAAGCAATACCAAATTACTGTTAATTCTCTGATTAACTTTTGAATAACTCTCTTAATAGAATCAGATATGTGATAAATTTAAGTCATTTTTTTAAAGCGGCCTGGTGATATTCCCACGTAGTGAGTAAATTGCTTTGTAAAAGAATAGGCATCACTATAGCCGGTTAGTTGAGCTGTTTCCTTAATTGAGACACCTGATAATAACATTAATTTTGCATGTTTCATTTTCTGTTGGATTCTGTATTGTAATGGTGGAACACCAACATATTTACGAAATTGTTTACGAAAGTTCTCATAGCTCATATGCAGAGCAGCAGCTACCTCCTCAGGGGAGATCTCCCTGCGAAAATCGCTTGACAGCAGGTGACAGGCGTGCTCAATTATTTTCTTTCCAGGATCATCAGAGGAGGCTGACGGAGTCTGATTAACAATGGACAGCACAATTTCCTGTGCTTTAAGAGATAAAAAAGGAAGCTCTTTATCTTCCGCTGTCTTTAGCTTATGTAACAAAAGTGAAAATTGCTGCAGTATGTTTTCATCATAGAACGATGGAATCACTGGAGTATCAGACGGCAGCAGGTTCAGACTTCTTAAGTAATTATAGGTGGAATAACCAAAGCTGATAAAAAATTCAACCCAACTACCATCGGGAATTACCTCTGTGGAGTGGCAGACCCCTGGTATTCTCTGGACAAAATCTCCAGCCTGAATGGGTATTACTTTCATGTCATTGGTATAATAGCGTCCACTCCCGGATAACAACAGAAAGCCGCTGTAATAATCAATGGTGAAATTGTACTGGGATTGTTCAGCAGTGGTTTTTGGCATATAACCACAGGCAAGAATACCATTGGTAGGGTCTGTTCCAATGCAACGATAAATAACGTCCTTCTTTATTTCCATAGCAAAACCCTTTCTGAGAAACATATGTATTAAATATACCAAAACGGATAAAATTATGACCATTACAAATATTTTGATTAAGTATAAATTATCATATAATATCCACAAATACAATTGTATTAATTCCACGAAAAAAGAATTATTAACAATACCAAAAATGATAAAAAGGAGCGAATTATGAACAGAGAATGGGAAAATCAGTATGTCAGTCAAATAAACAGGTATCCTATGCATTCCCCCTATGGAGCTTATGAATCGGTTGAACAGGCAATGAGCTGTGACCGCAGAGCCTCAAAATATGTAAAAAGTCTAAATGGAAAATGGAAATTCAGGCTTGCTGAAAGTCCGCATCTGGCGCCAGAAGGCTTCTACCAGCCCGATTATGATGCCTCCGGCTGGGATGATATACCTGTGCCTTCAAACTGGGAGCTGCATGGATACGGCAAACCGGTTTACACAAATATATTATATCCCTTTAAAAGGGAAGGTGTTGGTTCCCATTTTGAGATTGAGATAGCCGAGGGTCGGACAGAGCTGAATGCACCCCTGGTGCCCGAAAAGAATCTCACAGGCTGTTATCGGACTGATTTTGAAGTGCCGGATTATTTCGACGGAAAAGATATATTTATTGAATTCGGAGGTGTGGAATCCTGTTTTTACCTCTGGGTCAATGGTATAGAGATAGGCTTTTCAAAGGACAGTAAGCTGGATGCCTCTTTTGATATTACACATGCTGTTCATAAGGGCAAAAACGTACTGGCTGTAAAGGTTCTTCAATACTGTGATGGTTCATATCTTGAGGACCAGGATTACTGGCATTTGTCAGGCATATACCGGGAAGTAAAAATTTATGCAAAGGAAAAACAGAGGCTTCTTGACTATAAAGTTGAAACTCTTTTTAATGACAATAACTTTAAAGAAGCAAAGCTGCAGGTAACTCTTCAACCCAATAACAAGGTCAGGGGTTATGGAGAATGTCATGTGCGTTTGAGTTTATATAACGCTGAAAAGGAATTGGTTACTTTTTTTCAGAGCCAACCCTATGTTAAGTACAACGGATATCTTGAGCCCCAATTTACTGCCACTGCTTCTGTCATTGTAAAGAATCCTCACTTATGGTCAGCTGAGGAGCCATATTTATATACCTTAGTACTGGAAACCCTGGACAAAAACGGGTGCGTCACAGATATTGAAAGTACAAGGGTAGGCTTCCGTAAAGTTGAAATAGGCAGGGACGGTGTACTTTATTTAAACGGCAGGAGACTGCTGGTACGAGGTGTAAACCTGCACGAATTCTGCCCTGAAACAGGCAGATACATTTCCAGGGAGTATATGAGACAGCAGCTTATTACCATTAAGCAGCTTAATTTTAATGCCGTTCGGACCAGCCACTATCCACATGCCAGTGAATGGTATGAACTCTGTGATGAGCTTGGAATATATGTTGTTGATGAAGCCAATATTGAAACCCATGGGTTTGGCGGACAGTTAAGCGCTTCAGCAGAATGGACAGCAGCATATATGGAACGTGCGGTCCGAATGGTACTAAGAGATAAAAATCATCCTTCGGTAATTATCTGGTCTCTGGGGAATGAATCAGGAGCGGGGGCAAATCAGGCAGCCATGTATGGTTGGATAAAAGAATATGACAAGACAAGATATGTTCAGTATGAGTCCTGCAATCCGGGAAAAAATATTACTGATATAATTTGTGCAATGTATCCGCCCAGAGACTGGATAGAACAAAAGATGGCAGATCATGAAGACTTGAGACCATTCATAATGTGTGAATACGCTTATTCAAAAAGCAACAGCAATGGAAACTTTAAAATGTACTGGGATCTGGTGGAGAAGTACCCTCGCTTTCAGGGTGGGTTCATATGGGATTTCCAGGATAAGGCACTTGTGTTGAAGGATAATGGGGTCCCAAGATATGTATATGGAGGGGCTTTTAATGAAGAGGTGGTTGACCCTGTAGAAGATATGTGTCTGAATGGGGTTGTTCTGCCTGATTTGAGCTGGAAACCAGCCGCTTTCGAAATACGAAATTGCCAGGCTCCTGTGACAATTTGTTATGACGGCAGCCCATATCCAATAAAGGGAGTTTACAAAATAAAAAATAATTATTTGTTTAAAGACCTGAGTCATTTGTGTCTTACATGGGAACTTCAGTGTGATGGAAAAATAGTGGATAAAGGAGTTATGAAACAGTATTTTACGGCTCCCGGACAATCAGATATTTTGGAGTACCATTTGAAGCCCGGGAATATAACCGGAGAAGCCTTTGTAAACATAACGGTTTCATTAAATGAAGATACGCCTTATGCAAAAAAGGGGCATGTTATCTACACATATCAGATACCTCTGGAGGAATCAGTCATAAAAAGGCAGGAGGCATGTATCAGCCAAAAGGAACTAACCATGAGTGAAACCTCCGGAGAGATTTTAATACTGGGTGAAGGCACAGAAGTACGATTTGACAAAGAAAAATGTATTTTTACAAAGGCAGTTTTTAATGGAATGGAGAGCTTTTGTGGAGGCCGGGATAACTTTTACCGTCCAGTCACAGGAATTGACGAAGGCTGCAGGAATTCCGGCGGTAATTATGCTGCTGATTGGAGATCATGGGGGTTAAATGATTTAAAGATTAGCTCCAGGAAAATAGATATCGTGGTTTCAGATAAACAAATTTTTATTTTTACAAATGTGTCATATAATGATGACAAACTGATTGTTTCTACACAATACAGGGTAGGCAGCAAAGGTATGGAGATTGATAAAAACGTTATTAATAATTGTCCCGGTGAAACAATTCCAAGAATAGGACTTTCCCTGATACTTCCTGGGGACAAGCAGCATATAACCTGGTACGGTAGAGGACCCTGGGAGAATTATGCAGACAGAAAGGAAGCTGCTCATATTGGATGCTACAGCAGTACTGTATCCCAGCAATATACACCTTATGTAAAGCCTGTGGAATGCGGTGGGAAAGAGGACGTAAGATATCTTCTGGTTCAGGATACCGGCAGATGTGGCTTACGGATCTCAGGAGGAGTACCATTCCATTTTGATATTCATGATTACTCTGTAGAAGCTTGTGATATAGCAATGTATGAGCATGAACTAATTAAAGATGAATACATACATCTGAATATTGACCATAAACACGCCGGCTTAGGTGGAGACAACGGCTGGTCAAAAAATATTCACCCCGAGTATCGTATCGGAAAAGGTTGTTACCATTATAGTATTGTAATAGAAGCAGTATAAAGAATATTAAAAGAAACACATATATAAAAAAACAAATATAAAAAGGCACTAACTAACGACATTAACATTTTGACGAAGATATAACAATAATTATTTAAACCCTAGAAGGAGTGAAAAACATGAACCAAAAATTGTGGTACAAAAAGCCGGCAAGTGACTGGAATGAAGCTCTTCCTATAGGTAATGGCCGCCTGGGTGGTATGGTATATGGTAATGTCAAAACAGAGAATATTCAATTAAATGAAGACAGTATATGGTATGGTGATCCAATAGACAGAAATAATCCCGACGCTTTGATATATCTGCCTGAGATACGTAAGCTGCTCTCGGAGGGGAAAATCAGTGAAGCTGAAAAGCTGGCTGCTTTAGCTCTCTCAGGGGTGCCTGAAAGTCAGCGGCCCTACCAGACAATGGGTAATTTGTTCTTGCATTTCGAGATTGATGAAAGTGAAATAAGTGATTACAGCAGAGAACTGGATATTGAAAAGGCCTGTGTTTCAGTGAAGTTTGCACAGAGGGGTGTCAAATATACCAGGGAATACTTTTCAAGTGCTGCCGACCAGGTAATAATTGTACGCTTATCTGCCGATGTACCCGGAAAAATAAGCTTTACAGCCAATATGAGACGAGGCAGATTCCTTGATAAATGCTCCCGTATTGACAATAAAACCATTGGTATGTATGCAAGCTGTGGAACTCACAAGGGCATAAGATTTTGTACAATGGTAAGAGCAGATTCAGAAGGCGGAAAGGTCAGGACCATCGGTGAAAACCTTATTGTGGAGAAGGCTGATGCTGTAACCTTGTTTATATCTGCTGCAACCAGCTTTTATCACGATGATTATGAAGCACAATGCTTAAAATATCTGGAATCAGCCCAACTGAAAGATTATTCCCGTCTGATTTTCGATCACATTGAGGATTATTCACAGCTGTACCGAAGAGTTAAGCTGGAAATACAAGATACAAATGAACCTGATGAAATTAATAGGCTGGATACATCTGAGAGATTAGAAAGAATCAAAAAGGGAAAATCGGACCAGAGTTTGGTAACCCTTTATTTCAACTTCGGGAGATACCTGCTGATATCCTGCAGCCGCCCGGGGACTCTGCCTGCCAATTTGCAGGGTATCTGGAATCAGGAAATGCTTCCACCGTGGGATAGTAAATATACAATAAATATAAATACAGAAATGAACTACTGGCTTGCCGAAACCTGCAATTTATCCGAGTGCCATCTGCCGCTCTTTGACCATATTGAAAGGATGAGAATTCCCGGAAGAAGAACCGCCAGAGTAATGTATGGCTGTAAAGGCTTTGTAGCCCATCACAATACCGACATATGGGGTGATACAGCTCCTCAGGATATATATATTCCTGCAACCTACTGGCCGATGGGAGCAGCCTGGTTATGCCTTCATTTATGGGAACATTATGAATTCAGTTTAGACAAGGATTTTTTAAAAAATGCATATCCCGTTATGAAGGAGGCTGCAGAATTCTTTCTGGACTTCTTAATTGAAGACAGTAAAGGAAGACTTATAACTAGTCCCTCAGTGTCACCAGAGAATACATATATTCTGGAAAACGGTGAGAAAGGCTGCTTATGTGAAGGTCCGTCCATGGACAGCCAGATTTTGTATGAATTGTTCAGTGGTTGCATTGAGGCTTCGGATATCCTTAATACTGACAGGGATTTTGCCGGAAAACTGGCTGAGGCAAGGGACAGGCTCCCAAAGCCGCAGATTGGACGGTATGGACAAATACAGGAATGGTCCGAGGATTATGAAGAAGAAGAGCCTGGGCACAGGCATATTTCACATTTGTTTGGCTTACATCCTGGAAAACAGTTCAGCATAAGAAAAACGCCTGAACTGGCAGCCGCTGCCAGAAAAACCCTTGAAAGGAGACTGGCTTATGGCGGAGGCCATACCGGATGGAGCAGAGCCTGGATAATCAACATGTGGGCGAGGCTAAAGGATGGAGAAAAAGCATATGAAAATGTTATGGAGTTATTGAGAAAGTCTACACTGCCTAATATGTTTGACAACCATCCTCCTTTTCAGATAGATGGTAACTTCGGCGGTACAGCAGGTATTGCTGAAATGCTGCTTCAAAGTCATGAGGGAGGAATTGAACTGTTACCTGCCCTTCCGGGTGACTGGAAAGACGGAAGTGTAAAGGGTCTGGTTGCAAGGGGTGGCTTTGTGGTTGATATAGAATGGAGGGAAGGCAGGATTTCCTGTGCCAATATTCTGTCAAGAAATGGGGCAGTTTGCAACATAATCACATCACAGAATATTAGTATTTTGTGTGACGGCACATCGGTCCATGTGGAAACAAATGGCAATACTATATCCTTTAGTACCGTACCTGGTGCAATGTATGAGATAAGAGTTGATTAATAAAGAACCATTCCTATAATAGCTTTGCATTACTGTAAATATTTATATAAAATATATTTATATATTAACATATTGATTATATATAATATATTAGATATCAATAATTGGAAATTAATGCAATTAGTCCGTAGATTTGTGTACCCAATGTTACTTATTGTTATACAAAAATGAACAATATGATAAAAAGGAGGTTCTATTGGACTTTGGTACTTGTTAAGCACCGGGCCGATAAAGACAAACCATGAAGGATATTAGTGTAATAAGGATGCCATCAGAGTATAAAAAGGCTGTCCCTGTGGAGCAGCAAGGTACTGTCACTGAAATAAGTTATAGTGTTAACAACTACATTAATGAATCCAGACAGCTAGTTACAAATCAAAACATCAGCAGTATTGAGGCGGGGAGGGAAACAGTTAAAGGTGATCCCATCGTAAAGAAATGCAATGTGTATCTGCCTGCAGGTTATGATTCCAATGACAAAAATACAAAATATAATGTATTGTACCTGCTCCACGGAGTAGGAGGGGACCGGAATGAATGGCTTGACTCCAACGGAAAGACAGACGGAAACTATAACATATGCAATATATTGGACAACATGATTGCGAAGGGAGATATCGCACCGTTGATTGTGGTTTTCCCTGACGGAAGAAGTGCAACAGATTGGACAGATCGTTCATTTAATCCTGAAGGAACAAATATGCTGGGATTTTACTACCTGGATTATGAGTTGAGATATGATCTCATACCTTTTATTGAGTCCAGATATAATACATATTCTGATATAACTGATACTACTACTGAAGGAATAGCATATAATCGACTACATAGGGCAATAGCAGGACTCTCAATGGGAGGAATGCAGACCTTGAATCTGACGCTGGGAGGTTTCAGATGCGATTCCTCGGTACAAACCGGAAGAGACAGCCGCTGGGGAAATGGCCTTGAGCCCACTGTTAAAGCTCCCGGGATGCTGGATCTGTTTGCCTATGCGGGTGCATTTTCAAATGCACCTACCTCAAGTAGCGGTGATATTCTTGGCGGAGGTATTGCCTCAGGCGACTATAATCTGAATTTACTATATATTACTTGTGGTGATGCCGATGAAATCTCTTACCAATCCCCCTTTATTGGTGCTACAGACAGACTTGCCCAAGCTGCTGGTAATAAGCTTTGTGATTTTTATCAGGTAAAAATAAAAAACGGTAAGCATGATTTTATGGTATGGAATAATGGTGTATTTAACTTCTTGCGTTTGGCCTTTGATGTAAGGGAGCATTCTTCAAAATGTGAGCCTGTCAGTTTAACCCTTGAATTAGATGACTAGTTTATGTTAATGGGAAAGTAAATGTAAGTAGTTGGAGGCGGAAGGTAACTTCAGTTCTTGGATGTAAAAAGAAGCTAAATTAATGTCTAATGTAAAAAAGTATATACAACAGCTTAATGTAAAAATGGGATTAATCGGAGCTGCATAATTGAGTGCTTGATGTTAATAGAGAATTAAATTAAATACCAGAATAATGAAGGAGATAATCCGAATGCTTAGAATTGTAGAAGTTGAGAATGGTTTAATTCAGGGACTTCCGGCTGCAGACCCGCGTATAACCAGTTTTAAGGGAATTCCATTTGCAGCACCGCCTGTTGGTCGGAACAGATGGCGTGCCCCCCAACCTGTTGAAAACTGGACGGGAGTGTTGAAGGCCTTTGAGTTTGCCCCAATTTCCATGCAGGCACCCACTGTTATTGATATTAACAATATATATACCCGAGAATGGGCGGTGGACCCTGATATTCCTATGGATGAAGACTGTTTGTATCTAAATGTGTGGACTCCCGCTGAACGTCCAGATCAGAAACTGCCGGTATTTGTATGGTTTTTCGGTGGAATGCTTCAGGTGGGTCATACCGCAGAAATGGAATTTGACGGTGAACGTATTGCCCGAAGGGGTATAGTTGTGGTTACAGTTAATTACCGTTTGAATTCTTTCGGTTTCTTGTGTCATCCTGAAATAACTGCTGAAGCACCGGAGGCACCAGCTAACTTTGGTCATTTGGACCAGCAGGCTGGAATAAAGTGGGTTAAACGTAATATTGCTGCTTTTGGAGGCGACCCGGATAATATAACAATAGGTGGTCAGTCTGCAGGTGGTGGCAGTGTATTGAGCCAGCTGACCTCTCCACAGAATGAAGGGCTTTTTCAGAAGGCAATTGTTCAAAGTGGTATTATAACAGAAACTTACCCGGGAAGCTTTGTACCTATTTCCAAACGGACACTGGAAGAAGAGGAGCTTGAGGGAGTCAAGTTTTTTTATTTTCTTGGAGTAAAGTCTCTGGAGCAGGCTCGCCGGCTGGATGCAGTTTATATTAGAGATAAGACACTGGAATATAATCGGGTTTGGACCACTGTTATTGATAATAAGTTCAGCACAGATCATCCCTTCGATTTATTTCTTCAGAATAAACGTTGGAGGGTACCGATACTGTGGGGACACACTACCAATGAATTTATATCTGAACCAAATGTCAATTCACTTGATGAATTAACACAAATGGCAGTTCAAGAGTTTGGGGACGCAGCAGATGAGTTTTTAGAACTGTGCGGTGCAAGGGCAGGCAATATTGATGAGGTAAAGAAAAAGGCATCTGTGAACAGTATTGAGTATGCAATTCATATAGCTTCCCGGGCCAGCCTGACTGCCGGGTCCGATGTACCTCTTTATTACTATGTTTTTGATGCTGAAATTCCCGGATGGGATAACCCTGGAACTTTTCATTCTGTAGACCTTTGGTTCTTTTTTGAAACTCTTGCAAAATGCTGGAGACCTTTTGTGGGAAAGCATTATGATCTTGCACGGCAAATGTGTAATTATTGGTCGAACTTTATACGTTCAGGGAACCCCAATGGAAAAGATTCCACTGGCGAGGACATGCCGATATGGGAACCATATACTCTGGAAGAACCATTTGGTATGGTTTTCAGAGATAAGGCTGAGTTTGTCAGGGAACAGCCCAGTAAGCTGATGAGTTTTCTTGTTAAGGAATATTTTAAGGATAGATAGGTTAAGGTAATTATACAAATTAAAACATACTATTTGACCTATTTACATAACTATATTTACATAAAAGCAAAGATAATGTTAAATTAATTCAATATACAATAGAGAACTTAATATATATAATTCTATTAGAGAAATTGAAGCTGAATAATTAGAGAAAACAGCAAGTAGTTTTAATACTGCTGTTTTTTTCTAATTATTTCTAATTATTTTATTTTTATCAAATTATTTGTATGTTTTCCTGTAATTGACGTACTTGTTTTACATAATTTTAAAGTATATACTAACTTCATAAATATTATAAGGGGAGAAGGGCTTTTTTGAAGAGTTCTGTTTTATCAAAGCTAAAGGGTTCAATTATATCAAAACTAAAGCTTAATAATACATTCTACCGTCTTGTTGTCACTTTCTTAATAATAATGATTCCCATTTATGGTTTGGCCGTCTATATATACAATTGGGGACTATTCACTGTTAAAGGAGAAATATCTAAATCTTCTGTGGCTCAGGTTTCCTTTTATCTTGAAGGTTTGGAGAAAGAGATTGAACGTATGAAAATTCTCCAATATGATTGCTTAAATGATGAAAACCTTAATAAACTGGCAATCAGGTCAAAAATAATGAGTATATATGAAAAAACTGAGAGCATAAGAGCGCTGCAGCAAAGACTTGTTTCAATAAAGAACAGCAGTGCCTATATCAAAAATGTTAGCGCTCATATACCACCATTGGAAAGGACAATATCTTCAAATAGTGGAATGGACAATTTAGATGTTGAAAAGTTTGAGAATATTATAGTTCCTCAGGGGTTAGGCGGGGCACAGCTTATAAGTTATGATGGAGGAATGTACTTAAGTACTCTTCAAGAAAGAGATATACAGAGCAGAGATCCTCTTTACTCCATAGTGATAGAACTGGATAGGGAAGTCTTTAAGCAGGCCCTGTCCCAGTTTAACACATACGAAAGAAGCAGTTCGGTAATAATCAGTCTCACCTATAATGATATAGTAATAAAACAGCCTGATATGGAAGATGCTGAACTCAAGAGTATTATGACCAGGCTGGATACTCAGAACAACAATGGTACTGAATATGTCAATATAAATCAGAAAGGGTACTATGTTGCACATTCTAAATCAGAATATTTAAATATGGTATTGCTGAAATTTATCCCTCGTGAATATATAATGAAGCCTATAGATAATTTCGATATATGGGTTTGGGTTTTTTCTGTTGCGGTTATAATTATTATATTGGTTTATTCATATTCAACCTATAAGTTTATGCATAAGCCCCTGCACCAGTTGGTTAAGTCTTTTCGTAAGCTGGAAAGCGGGGATTTGCAGGTATCTATTACCCATGATTCAAAAAGTGAGTTTGGGTACTTATTTCAGCGCTTTAATGATATGGTAAGGAACTTGAATAATCTGATTGATCAGGTCTATAATCAGAAGATTCTAATGCAAAAGGCAGAACTGAAACATTTACAATCTCAAATTAATCCACATTTTCTATATAACAGCCTATTTATGATTAATACCATGGCCACCATAGGCGATGAAAATCTTATTCCATTTACCAAGTACCTGGGAGAGTACTTCCGCTTTGTAACCCGGAACTCATCAGATTATATTGATTTGATTGATGAAGTCAATCATGCCAGAGTGTATACAAACATACAGGCTATGAGATTTTCAAAACGGTTGAAAATTGAGTTTAAAGATTGTCCTAAGAAATACTACAAAATAAAAGTACCTAGACTAATTCTTCAGCCAATAATAGAAAACGCATTTGAACATGGTATTGAAAGGATGAAAAATAGCGGTGTTGTTTTAATATATTTTGAAGAACATAACAAGGGGCTTGACATAATAGTTGAAGATAATGGCAATGAAATGACTGATTCCGGTTTAGAGGAGATGGCAGAGGCATTAAATAACACTACTGAGGAAATTGAGATTACAGGTATTATTAATATAAATCGACGAATAAAGCTTGTATTTGGTGATAACAGTGGACTGTTTATATCAAGAAGTAGCCTGGGCGGTATGAAGGTAATACTTAGAATAATTATTCCTGGAGGCGATGAAAATGTACAGATTGCTAATAGTTGATGATGAAGAAATAATTGTTAACAGTTTATTTGAAATATTCAGCAATTTAAAAAGCCTTAATCTGGATGTATACAAAGCCTACTCAGGAGAAGAAGCCATTGACTGGATGAACAGAACCAGGATAGATATTGTATTAACTGACATTAGAATGCCGGAAATTGATGGTTTGCAGCTGCTGGAAATAATTCATAAAAGCTGGCCTCAATGCAGGGTAATATTCCTTACCGGATACAACGAGTTTGAATATGTGTATAAGGCGATTCAGCATAGTGGGGTCAGTTATATATTAAAAACTGAAGACCATGAAAAAGTTATTGGTGCTGTGGAAAATGCCATAAAGGAAATACAAAAAGGCATTAAAATAGAGGACTTGATTCATAAGGCCAAGGAACAGATGAATATGGCTGTGGACCTTTTTCAGAAGGACTATTTTGTTCAGCTGCTTAGAGGAGATACATCGTTGAGTATAAGTAAAGCCCAGTTTGAACAGTTATCCATTTCAATGCATGCTGAAAGAAAGGTTGTGTTATTGCTGGGACATGCCGACAACATTCCTTCTGATATTACTTATTGGGATAAACTGCAGTATCTATATTCCATAAGAATGATTATAAATCAGAATCTGAGCCCTTACATCAGTTGTGTTATTGTGATGGATGAAAATCACAGATTTATTATATTCATTCAACCAAAGGAGCTGTTTATACAAAACCAAACAGATGATACCTATTATTATGAAAAAACTGTTTCATTTATTAAGGGTACTTTAGAGGTGATTCAGTCAGCTTGCCGGGAATCTTTAAATTTGTCAATCAGCTTTGCGTTGGGTGCAGATGCATGCAGCTGGACAGAGGTTTCCCATAAATACTATTCCCTTAACCAACTTCTGAATTACAAGATTGGTACTGGGATTGAAATGATTCTTATAGACAATGAAATTAAAAACAGCAGTTTCCTTTCGGGTAGAGAGAATAATGAAGTGGTGGCTGAATTTGATACAGATAACCAGCCTTTGGAGATGATGCTTAGAAAAAGAAGTTTCGACTATTTTGAACAATATCTTGAGTCCGGACAGAATGATAAATATTTTGAGGCTTTGACAGAATTTACAGAGCCGTTAAAGTCCATAAAAAGCAAAAACTCCAATTTGGCAATTGAAGCGTATTATAAGGTAGCTCTCAGCCTGCTGACCTATATAAATCGCTGGAAACTGACAGATAAAATTGCCTTTCATATAGCACAAAACAAACTTATGAGAATTGACAAGCATGATTCATGGGCCGAGGCTGTACAATATTTGTTTGATATATCAAATATTATTTTTAAACTGCAGAGTGAGGAGCAAAAGAAGAGGGCAGACAATACCATTGAGTATATTCAGAGGTTTGTTGAAGACCACCTGAGTGAGGACCTGTCTCTGGTAAGGCTGGCAGAGCAGGTTTATTTGAACCCTTCATATTTATCAAGAATATATAAACAATTAACCGGCACAAATTTGTCGGAGTTTATTGATAATGCCAGAGTAAATAAGGCCAAAGAACTTCTGTTGGAAGATAATATTAAAATACATGAAGTTGCAAAAATGGTGGGGTATGAAACAGCGGCGTCATTTACCCGCTTCTTTAGAAAAATATGTGGTTGCTCTCCACAGGAGTATCAGGAGAAATATGGGGTGTCTAAACATTTTTGATTATTTTAGATTTAACTTATTTGTAGTTAAATCGTTTTTTTTGTTAAAAAATACTTATATTTGACCGCTTACTTTGTTACTTTTTTTGCAAAAGGTAAACAAATGTTAAGAAAGTAAAAAAGTGTTCTATATTTTTATGAATAAATTTTGAACTTTGTAAACAAAAGTTAACGAAGTAAAAACATGTTCATAGTATTGATTTAATCCCCCATCCTATAATATAGATGAGGCCTCGAAAAATAAAAAAGAATATTCAGGAGGAAGGAAAATGAAGTTTAATTATTTGAAGAAAGCTGCATCATTAGCAATAGCTATTTCAATGACTGCAGCAATATTTACAGCTTGCGGTAATGAAAACACTTCAGAAAATTCTACACCATCAACTGAAACCTCTTCAACAGCGTCAAATGCTGAAGTAAATAAAGATCCTTTAGGTAAATATGATCCAGAAATTGATATTACATTTGTAAGAGGAATAGATGACGACCTGGCGTCTAATGTATTGCCGAAAGTACCAGAAGATACATTAGAAGACAACCGTTGGACAAAAGTATATAAAGAAGAACTTGGTATAAACGTAAAATATGCATGGACAGTAAAGGGAAACGAAACATCTGATGCATATCTTCAGAAAATAAATGTTACCCTGGCATCAGGAGATATCCCCGACGTTGTACTTGTTAATCCTTCACAGCTTAAGCAGCTTGTTGATTCCGATATGGTTGAGGATATGACACAGTATTATAATGATTATGCTTCAGAACAGTTTAAAGAAGTTATGAATGTAGAAGGTACCGGTAATGTTGATTCAGTAACTTTCGACGGTAAAATGATGGCTATTCCTGAGCCTGTTGCAATGAATGAAACTACACAGTACCTTTGGATAAGAAATGACTGGTTAAAGAAATTAAATCTTGAAGCACCAAAAACAATGGATGATGTGCTGAAAATTGCAGAGGCATTTACAACCCAGGACCCAGATGGAAATGGAAAGAATGATACTTATGGTCTTCCAATTACAAAGGACTTATATAGCGGATGTATGGGATTAGAGGGCTTCTTTGCAGGTTATCATGCATATCCCAATATGTGGATAGAGGACGATTCAGGAAAGCTTGTATGGGGAAGTACCCTTCCGGAAACAAAGGTAGCTCTTCAGAAGCTTGCTGAGATGTACAAAAAAGGACAGATTGACCCTGAATTCGGAGTTAAGGACGGCGGTAAAGTTGCTGAAACTGTAATAGCTGGTAAATTCGGTCTGGATTACGGGGCACAATGGAATCCTATGTATCCATTGATTAGTAACTTTAACAATGATAAAAATGCAGACTGGACAGCTTATCCTATAGTTTCTGCTGATGACAAGAAGGCAATGGTTCCTAATAAGTTTAGTCAGACAAGAATATTTGCTGTGAAAAAAGGATATAAGAACCCTGAAGCTCTTGTTAAGCTCTTTAACATGCACATAGAAAAGTGTTGGGGAGAGACAGCTGACTTCAACAAGTATTATATGCCTGTAGAAAATGGTGCAGTAGGAGTTTGGAAGCTATCTCCTGTATGTCCTGCTCCCGCATTCAAAAATCTTGAAGCATTTGTAGCAATTGATGAGTGCAGAAAAACTGGTGACTTTAGCAAGCTGACCGGAGAAGCTAAGGTTATTCAAGGAAATATTGAGGCTTACGAAAAAGGCGACGATTCAATGTGGGGATGGGAGAAAATATATGGCAAGAACGGTGCTTTCCTCGCCATGGTTGATTACAGAAAAAATAATCAACTCTTAACAGAAAAGTTTACTGGAGCACCAACTCCAACAATGGCTGAAAAGAAGACAACTTTAGATAAGATGGAAAAAGAAGTATTCGTTAAAATAATAATGGGTTCTGCATCCATAGATGAGTTTGACAAATTCGTCAGTGACTGGAACAAGTTAGGCGGAGAAGCTATGACCAAAGAAGTTAACGAATGGTATGATTCCGTTAAAGCAAAATAATCTTAACAAGATAGAGCGTATGATTAGTTAAACAAAAAGTACGGTTAAGCTAGATAGAAGGAAAGGACCAATGAACTGTTTATCCTTTCCTTCTTGTCTACTTGAATTGTTTTGTTAGTTGGTAATAATATATTTTGATTAGGGGGCATTAGCTTGAAAAACACAACTCTAAAAAAACAACTACCCTTGCATTTGATGATTCTCCCGGGATTTGTCATTTTATTAATATTCAGCTATATCCCTATGGCTGGTATTGTAATTGCATTTCAAAAGTTTATTCCTGCTAAAGGCCTGTTTGGAGATCAAAAGTGGATAGGGCTTGACAATTTTAGATATGTCCTGGACTTGCCAAACTTTGGCAGTGTAATATGGAATACAATTTATATTGCAGTTTGGAAAATTATTTTAGGGCTTATAATTCCAATAATATTTGCTATTCTTCTTAACGAAGTGACACATAATGGACTAAAAAGAAGTGTCCAAACGCTTATATACCTACCCCACTTCCTGTCATGGGTTGTACTTGGAGGAATTTTAATTGATATTTTATCTCCTTCAGATGGTATAGTAAATAAATTTATACAATTGCTTGGGTTTGAACCTATATTTTTCCTGGGCGATAATAAATGGTTCCAGGGAACCATGGTGGTAACAGAGACATGGAAAGAGTTTGGTTACGGTACAATAATATATCTGGCTGCGATTACCGGAATAGATCCAAGTTTGTATGAAGCTGCCCGTATTGATGGGGCCAGCAGATGGAAACAGATTTTAAATATCACTTTACCAGGTATGAGAATGGTTATTGTACTGCTCATGGTATTAAATCTTGGAAATCTTTTGAATGCTGGTTTTGACCAGATATTCAATTTATATAGTCCTCCAGTATATGAAACCGGAGATATTATAGACACCTTTGTATATAGAATAGGTCTACTTGATGCACAGTATGGAGTGGCAACTGCTGTCGGACTGTTTAAATCGGTAGTTTCATTCACGCTTATTTCGGTATCCTATTTCTGTGCTTATAAATTCGCAGATTATAGGATTTTCTAAGGGAGGTTATACAATTGAAGCAAAAAAGAAAAAAGCTTAGTGTATTTACAATAGTAAACAGTAGTTTCCTTATTCTTTCAGCACTGCTGTGTGTTATACCACTTATTCATATTTTAGCAGTATCCTTCAGCTCCAGTGCAGCTGCAGCAGCAGGTAAGGTAGTTTTTTGGCCGGTGGAGTTCACATTGAATTCATACAACTATGTTGCTAAAAGAGCTGCATTCTGGAACTCAATGTTTGTATCAGTTGAAAGAATTGCATTGGGTGGATTTGTTAACCTTGTTCTGACAATATTATGTGCATATCCTTTATCAAAGGAAAAATCAGAATTTAAATTCCGTTCCTTTTATGCATGGGCCTTTTTCATAACTATGCTTTTCAGCGGAGGACTGATTCCCTGGTATATTGTTATCAAGGAAGCTGGATTGCTGGACAGTATATGGGCATTAGTTCTTCCCGGAGCTGTACCTGTTTTCAATGTAATATTACTTTTAAATTTCTTCAGAGAAATACCAAAAGAACTAAGCGAAGCAGCATTTATAGACGGAGCAGGGCACTGGACAACACTTTGGAAAGTCTATGTACCAGTATCCACTCCTTCACTTGCAACTATTACTCTGTTTTCCCTTGTAGGACATTGGAACAGCTGGTTTGATGGTTTGGTTCTTATGAATAATGCAGATAATTATCCTCTTCAAAGTTATATACAGACTATTGTTGTTCAAAGATCATATAGTATGCTGTCCAGACAGGAAATATCTGAGCTTGCTACAATTTCAGATAAAACATTGAGATCAGCACAAATTTTCCTGGGATCACTCCCTATAATACTGGTTTACCCATTCCTCCAGAAGTACTTTGTAAAGGGTATAGTATTGGGTGGTGTAAAAGGTTAAAATATAAAAGATGTTTTAGTTTCGGGTAGGGGCTTAAGAGCAGATTATTGAATATCTTAACAGACCAAGGCATAATTGTAATTGATATCGGGTTATTCGGAACAGGAGAGTTTGCTTATGGTAAAAATGATTTTAAATGCTGATATAAAAAAGGGAAAAATTAATAAAAACATATATGGTCATTTTGCAGAACATCTCGGAAGATGCATTTACGAAGGAATATGGGTGGGGGAGAATTCCTCAATTCCCAACATTAAAGGATTCCGTTCCGATGTGATAGAGGCCCTTAAAAAGATAAAAATTCCCGTGTTGAGATGGCCGGGAGGATGTTTTGCAGATGAGTATCACTGGACAGACGGCATCGGTCCGAAGGAGGCCAGACCCTGCATGGTCAATACCCATTGGGGTGGCGTAATTGAAAACAACCATTTTGGTACTCATGAGTTTTTAGAGTTCTGCGAATTGATTGGGGCTGAGCCATATATATGTGGCAATGTGGGAAGCGGTACAGTCCGGGAGATGCAGCAATGGGTAGAGTATATCACCTTTGACGGAAAATCGCCTATGACTGAATTACGAAAAGCCAACGGAAGATCAGAACCCTGGAGGCTTAAATATTTTGGAGTAGGTAACGAGAACTGGGGCTGTGGCGGAAACATGCGTGCCGAGTATTATGCCGACCAATATCGCAGATACGCAACATATGTAAGAAACTTCGGAGATAACAAAGTTTATAAGATAGCCGGGGGAGCATCGGTTGACGATTACCACTGGACTGAAGTTTTAATGAGAGAGGCAGGAAAGCAAATGGACGGCCTCAGTCTCCATTACTACACAAGAGTATCAAAGGATTGGTCCATACAGGGATCTGCTACCGAATTTGAGGAAGATGAGTGGTTTTCGGTAATGCAGAATGCCCTTTACATGGAGGAACTTGTAACAAAGCACTCTAACATCATGGATAAATATGATCCTGAGAAAAAGGTAGGATTAATAGTTGACGAATGGGGTACTTGGTTTGCGGTTGAACCAGGCACAAATCCGGGATTCCTTTATCAGCAAAATACTCTTAGGGATGCGTTGGTGGCAGGGATACATTTCAATCTGTTCAATAACCACTGCGACAGAGTACAAATGGCCAATATTGCTCAGTTAATTAATGTACTGCAGTCTGTTATTCACACAGAGGGTGAAAAAATGATGCTTACTCCAACATATCATGTATTCGACATGTACAAGGTTCACCATGATGCAGACCTACTGTCAATGGATTTTGAAAGTCCCGAATATTCTTTTAATGGAGAATCTATACCTCAGCTGAGTGTATCCTCCTCTATGGATAATGAAGGTAAAATACACGTTTCAATATGCAACCTGAATCCTACTGATGCTGCTGGCATTGATATGGAAATCAGAGGAGCGGAGGTAAGTAGCTGCAGTGGCAGAATAATATCCTCAAACCGGATGAATGCTAAAAATACATTTGAAACTCCGGATAATGTAAAAATAGAACCTTTTGAGAAAATTTGTCTGTTGAAAAACCGTATTACCGGCGAAATACCTTCAAAATCTGTAGTTACTCTAGAAGTTATTTAAGTATATATAAATTAACAAAATGTCCTGTTTATATCAGTATAGCCAGGGCATTTTGTAGTTTAATGAAAGGCTGGATAGATTAATGATAGTTAAAAATCCCATAATATGGGCCGATTTTCCCGACCCTGATGTTATTCGTATTGACGATACTTATTATATGGTATGTACAACCATGTTTGTAATGCCGGGTGGACCAATTCTTAAATCAAAGGACCTGTATCATTGGGAATTGGTTTCATATATATTTGAGACTATTGAGGAGAACGATATTTATCAGCTTAAAAACGGAAAAAATGCTTATGGCAGGGGGCAGTGGGCCACAAGTTTAAAATACCATAAGGGAACTTTCTATGCATGTTTTATGTGTCATGACATGAAAAAGACCTATATTTATTATACCGATAATATTGAAAAAACTGGCTGGAACAGATATGTGATCGAAGGCAGCTATCATGATATGTCCTTCCTGTTTGACGAGGATAAGGCGTATCTGATATATGGAAACGGTGATATAAGGATTGTTGAATTAAGAGATGATTTGTCGGGAATAAAGGAGAATGGAGTTGACAGACTGCTCTTCAGTACACCTTCCGAAAATATACGTCTGCGCTGCGAGGGTTGCAGAGCTTACAAAATAAATGAATATTACTACCTGATGTTTATTGAGTGGCCGGCTGACGGCTATGGCAGAAGGAGGGTAGTATGCTACCGTTCACGGGAACTGCTTGGGGAGTATGAGAGAAAAATAATCCTTGATGACGACATGGGTTACCACAATCAGGGTATCGCACAGGGAGTGCTTATTGATACTTCTGAAGGTAAATGGTATTCGATTCTGTTTCAGGATCATGGTGCTGTGGGGAGAATACCATATTTAATTCCTGTTTCGTGGGAGAATGGATGGCCTGTTATTGGTGTCGACGGAAAGGTACCGGAAAGTTTTGAAGTACCATTTGAAAAGTACGATACAAAGCCATTGATTATTAGTGACAGCTTTAATCACCCGGAGGACAAATTGGATTTATGCTGGGAGTGGAACCACAATCCGCAGGTAGGATGCTGGTCCTTTACAGAACGTCCAGGTTATTTGAGACTGCGTTCAACCTCACTGGCAAAAGACATTTTGACTGCCAGAAATACATTAACTCAACGTACCAGTGGTCCTCGCTGTGCTTTTACGGTAGAGCTGGATACCGAAGGTATGAACCCTGGTGATTACGCAGGCTTAGTAGCTTTACAGGGTAATTATGGAATGATAGGAGTCATGGCTGATGAAAATGGATTAAAAAGAGTTGTGGTTTCTAAAAGGGACTGTGAAGGCAACCAGAAGGATGAAATGTATCTACCTTTTCCTGGTACGCGAATATTTTTAAAAATAGAATTTGATTTTGAGGATAGCATAGATACAGCTTCGTTCTATTTTTCCATTGATGGCAGCCAGTGGAGGCCTCTTGGTACTAATTTGAAGATGACTTATACCCTCGATCTCTTCATTGGATATCGAATAGGGATATTTTACTATTCACAAAAGCAGGCAGGTGGAGTGGCAGATTTCAGAAACTTTAGATATATTTCAGAGGAGACAGCTCAGTTTTAAGGTTGGAATTTTATGGTAATGAGGTGACCTGGACCTGCTATTTTTGCTGCAGTCCTTTACAAGTAAATACTTGATTATATGAACAATACTTTTCTACACAGTGGCTATGAAAAAATTAATAAAAATAATATATCTTTTGTAATCTAAAACACCGGTTTTGCCGGTGTTTTTTTACCCTGTTTATTCGAAATACTATTACGGTATATGTACAGGTAAAATATACATTTATTTGATAATGATAATTATGTATTGATAGGAAATGATATAAGTAAACGTAAGTGTAAAGCAGAGAAAAGCGTGAAGAATACATTCGGACAGTCATTATGCTTCACGCAGACCAAAGCCGCTTACGTATCCTTTCATTACATTCTGTGACCACCAGTTGATGTGTCAAATGGTAAAAGTGGTTTAAAGCCTTTAGAAAGGCTCATGGAGGTTATGTATGTCAAAGAAAAGTGTTATTTCGAGCCTGTTTTCGTTTTTGACTTATAAAAAAACAAAAAACATAGAACCTTTTTATATTCCTGAAACAAAAGAAGAGACAAAAAAAGCTCAAAAAGTCAGAGAAGCAGAATCCAGAACAAGGGGAATAAAAAAGCCCGTACCTGTTTCTGAGATAAATAAGGAAAAGGACAAAGGTAATGAAACAGATAGTAGAAACGTGATGAATCGGAAGGTATCAAGAAATATTGATGAAAATATTGATCTTATTAAGACTGTATTTAATTCAGATAAAAATAAGGATATTATTATTCGAGAGTTTAAAATAGGAGGCAAGCTCAGGGCTTTTATTTCATTTATTGACGGAATGGCTGACCGAACTACCATAAACGATTTCATACTAAAACCGTTGCTTGAAAATAGGGAATATTCTGAAAAAGATTGTAATTTGGATAAGATACTTTTGGAGGTAATTGAAACAAATCAGTCTACAATGGTTTCTGATTGTGATGAAATGATTTATGAATTATTGGTAGGTAACACCTGTCTTTACGTAGATGGATGTGACTACTGTTTATCCAACGAGACTAAAGGGTTTGAAAAAAGGTCAGTAAGTACACCCCAAACCGAAGGGGTGGTGAGAGGGGCTCAGGAAGGATTTACGGAAAATCTTCGTACAAATGTAACGTTAATACGAAGGATAATTAAAAATAAAGATCTCACTACCGAATTTTTAAAAATAGGTGCCAGAAATCATAATCAGTGTGCAGTTATGTACATTAACGGCTTAATAAACCCGGTTATTGTAGAGGAAATAAAGAGGAGAATTAACGGACTGGATACCGATTTTATTGCCGGAAACGGAGTATTAGAGCAGTTTATAGAGGAAAATCCCAGGTCAATTATTCCCACAATAATGTCCACCGAAAGGCCTGACAGGGCAGCATCTCATTTAATAGAAGGTAAAGCTGTTATTATAGCCGAAGGTACACCTTTTGCTCTTGTGGCACCTGTAACCCTTGCTACAATGTTCCATACACCAGAAGATACTAACCTGAGGTGGCAGTATGGAATGCTATTAAGATTTATTAGAATACTTTCAATATTCATAGCCACTTTTATACCTGGGCTATATGTAGCACTAACCAATTTCCATAGAGAAATGCTTCCTACTGATATTCTGATTGCCATTGCCAAGGCCCGTGAAAATGTCCCTTTTCCTACTATTATTGAAGTTTTACTAATGGAGGCCTCATTTGAGCTTATTAGAGAAGCTGGTATTAGAATTCCCGGAATCATTGGAAATACCATAGGTATAATCGGGGCCCTTATCCTTGGACAGGCCGCAGTCCAGGCCAACCTTGTAAGCCCTGTCCTCATTATAATAGTTGCTATAACAGGGCTTGGGAATTTTGCAATTCCTGATTTCAATATGGCCTTTGCAGCCAGAATTTCACGTGTGTTCTTTATAATATTAGGAGCTTTTCTGGGGTTTTATGGAATATCGCTGGGGATAGTTGCAACTGCTGTTATGCTTGCATGTACAAAATCCTTTGGTATTCCTATGCTAACTCCCTTTGCTCCCAAATTGTCAAGCAGTAGTGATGTCGTTTTAAGATTGCCAGTTTGGAAGCAGCAATTCAGACCAGACAACACAAATCCTCTGGATGTCAGAAGACAGCCCTTTATTTCACGAAAGTGGACTCAGGAACCGCCGGCTTCAGATAAGCTAAATAGTAATAAAGGAGATTACGGAAACAAACAGGGAAAAGGTAGCGGGGAGGATGATGAAAATGACAGCCAGGAATAGTCAGGGGACTTTTGGAACCTACGAAGCAGTGTGCTTAGCTTCTATCTTCCTGATAACAAAAATATTCTATATGAGTATTTCCATAATTATAGGCATTAAAGGCACTGCTGCATGGTATGGAACTATAATTTCCTGCACAGTAAGCTTGATATTATTTTCATTAATATCTCTGTTGATGAAAAGATTTCCCAATATGGATTTTGCTCAAATATTTGAGGTTGTAGCGGGTAAGTTTGCAGGTAAGGTTCTGATTTTGTTATTTTCAGTTTATTTTATCTTTTATGCTGCCTCTAGTTTAAGAGAATTTATAGAAATGATTAAGGCATATAATTTGCCCTATACACCTCCAAGTATTCTTATTTTTGGGTTTATTGCAGTTTGTGCAATTATAGCATATTACGGGCTGGAGGGCGTTGCCCGGGTATCAGGAATTTTTTTCATTCCTGTTATGATAGCAGTTGTTTTAGTTTTAGTGATGGCCAGCCCAAGATACGATTTAGATTATATGAAGCCTTATTTAGGTTATGGGTTGAAGCAAACAATAAAAATAGGCCTGCTCAGGAGTTCAGACTATGATGAAATTGTTATTCTGGCTTTTATAATAAATTCCATACATGGACTTAAAACCTTTAAGAAGGCAGGTTACATTAGTATTATTTTGGCCGGGATAACCTTCAGTCTAAACATATTATTTAATATTCTGGCTTTTACGTACTCGGGAGGGAGCGAAAATCTATCGGGATTGTTTGAATTATCAAGAGCAATTTACTTTAACAGATTTGTACAAAGACTGGAATCAATTTTTCTCTTTGCCTGGGTTATTTCTTCACTTCTTAGTGTCTCAATAGCCTTTTTCTTATCAATAGATTTATATACAAAGGCCTTTAGGATTCCCTGTCACAAGCCGCTAATATTTCCATTCAGCTTTTTATTGTTTATGGTAGCTCTTATTCCTAAAAGTATATCTGAGGTGATCCAGATAAATATTCACTTTATTCGTCAATACAGCGGTTTTTTTGTCTATCTGGTACCTGTACTGATACTAATAATATCTGCAATCTTTGGAAAAAGGGGTGAACTACCTGATGATGAAAAGAGTTAGCCTGTTATTGACCATATGCATATTAATATCCATAACGTTTACTGCATGTTATGATGCCAGGGAGGTGGATGATGAGGTTTACGCTCTGATGGTTGGTATAGATAAGGGTTCAACTAATAATATAAGACTTACTATTCAATATCCAACCTATAAGACAGGAGGAGGCGGCAACGAGGGGCAGGATAAGAATAAGGGTGGTATGGGAAACTCCAATGAAACAGCCGGGGCAAACATCCATACAATTGAAGCCAGATCACCCTTGGAGGCTCTTGATATGTATGGAATGGCAATTTCCAGAAGAGTATCCCTGACGCACCTGAAAAATATTGTTATTTCAGAGGAGCTTGCCAGAGAGGGCATACAGGAATACTTAGCCCCTATGGCCAGATATAGAGAGACAAGAAGAATTGTTGACATAGCAGTGGTAAAAGGTAAAGCACAGGAATACATTAAGGAAAATGAACCAACCATTGGTGAAAGCCTGTCAAAATCCATCGAATTAATGGCAGCCCAGGCTGGCAATACCAGCTATTTCCCCAGAGTGACTTTCTTTGACTTTTATAGGGGAATGTTATCAACCTATAGTCAGAGTTATACAATGTATACCGGAACCAACGAGTTTGAATATTTAACTGAGGATCAGGCGCCCATTGAAGCAGCCACGGAAGGTGACGATGGGTTTATACCAGGAACTGTCCCCAGGTCTGGGGTGGCAAAAAACGAATTTGTAGGAACTGCTTTGTTCTCAGGCGATAAAATGGTTGGGTATTTGAATAGTGAAGAAACAAGATATTTCCTTATGATTGTAGGCAAATTTAAAAGGGGTATTATTGAGATAAAGGATCTAAATGCACCCGACAAGGTTATTCCCATGGATTTTCGTCTTAGCCGTAAGCCTGTAGTTAAAGCATCCTTTGAAAAGGGGAAACCTGTTATTGACTTAAGGCTGGAACTGGAAGCTGATATAGGGGCAATCCCCAGCAGATTTAATTATGAGGATAAAGAAAATGTTGAAAAGCTAAACGCATATGCAGAAAAATATATTCAGGAAAAAGTAACAAATGTAATTGCAAAGGTAAAAAACCAGTATAGAACTGATGTATTTGGATTTGGGAAAAAAGTAGCGGGATACTTTTTTACAATACAGGAATGGGAAAAATATGATTGGCTTAAACATTTTCCTGAGTCAAAAGTCAACATAAAAGTAAATGTAAATATCAGAAGAACAGGTTTAATGATTATGTCCTCCCGGATAAAAGGTCAGAAATAAACAATTAATAAACCTAAGCGCATTCATTTTATCAAACAAATGCTTTTATCTAAGGAATAAACTACTGAAAAGGGTGATTGATTTGATTTATGTTCTTACAATTTTCATGCTTATGGCTGGTTATTACAGTACCACCTATGGTATAAGCCTTTGGAGAGATGATAATGAGAAGCTTGGAAGCATTGGAGCTATCCTTATTTCGGTATTAGGAACTTTAATACCAATAATAGTTATGTTTATTCAACGCTGATTACTTTTTTACATTAGACTCCGATTTTCTTATAAGTTGAGGGAGAACAACCTTTTACAGCCTTGAAGGATCTGTTAAAGGTGACAATACTGTTGAAACCGACAGTATAGGCTATATCAGCCACTGACATAACTGTGTTTATGAGATAATATTCAGCCTGCTTTATTCTGTATTCGTTAAGATAAAGACTGAAATTTTTTTCTGTAATATCCTTGAAAATTCTGGAGAAATAAGACTCACTGAAGCCCACTGCCTTTGCTACATCGGCCAGGGAAATATCATTCATGTAATTGGCCTCGATATACTTAAAGGCTTCGGATAGTTTGTCCAGACCGTTGATTTTTTTAACAGTGTCGGTATTTCCCTGGGGCTTCAGCCTTTCCATAACATAATTGGAAATAATAGCCAGAATGTCGTAAATTCTTGCTGATAAAAAAAGCTGGTAACCAAAGGCTTTGTTTTTATAGCTCTCCACGATGCTCATTATGTGATTTCTAAGATCAGGATAAAAGCATGTTTCCCTGTGTGATATTGTAAAGGTATGGGATATAAGAGGTTTTATTATGGTGTTGCTGCCAAGGGCATTAAAGGCTGAGGAATCGAATTGAATAAAAATCCTTCTCCCATTGTTGTTTTGGTTTGAAAAACCATGAGTATCACCATGGGCAATAAAGATAATATCACCCTCTTCCAGAGCAAACTCACTGTTGTTAACTGTTATGTTGAAGTTGTTTTTTTCAACGTAAAGCAGTTCAATGGCGGCATGCCAGTGGACAGGATAAGTAAAATTTGTTAGAGTATTGACTTCTAATCTAAAAGGAAATTCCCTGGTAAATATGTCCTTTTCATGTAAACCCTCAACAATCATAAAAAAGCTCCGCTGTAATCAAAAAATCTAATATAAAATAATCGAATATAAACAATGTGTTATCAAACAATGGAATAATAAACAATCTTAAAACAATCTTCTATGTTAGTAAAAATCGAATTACTATTTTCAATTACTTGTCTAATATAAATTTTATTTGATTTATTTAAAATATACAATGAGAATAGTTTACTAACAACAAAAAAGCTGTGGAAGCTTTCATAAAGGCTATCCACAGCTTATATAACCAAGCTGTATTATATTAATTCAAAGCAACCCTTCAGTACCTGAGTACCTGTGAGTTTAATACTTCTGGCATCGGGCTGACTGCCGCCAACATATACTTCAAACATTCCTGGTTCAAGTATAAGCTCACCATCATCAGTAACAAGCATCATATCTTCCGGGGTAATGGTGAAGCTGACCTCCTTTTGCTCTCCGGGCTTTAAATTAACTTTCTTTATACCTCTGAGCTGCCATCTTGGAGCGACTGTGCTGGTTTCAACGTCCTTCAGATATACCTGAACAACCTCCTTGGACTCATAACTGCCTATGTTTTTAACCTTAACGGTACAGGTCAGGCTATCCCCTGATTTTATTTGAGCAGAGGATATAGTAAGATCACTGTACTCAAACCTGGTATACCCAAGACCAAATCCAAAGGGGTAAAGTGCTTCATTCTGCATATATTTATAAGTTCTGTTGATCATGGAGTAATCACGGAAATCAGGAAGCTCCTCTGTAGTTCTGTAGAAAGTTACAGGAAGCTTACCACAGGGGCTGAATTCTCCAAAGAGCATCTGAGCAATTGCTCTTCCGCCCTGAGCACCAGGATACCAGGCCTGAACAATTGCCGGAACATGTTCATCGGCCCAGGTAACTGCCAGGGCACTGCCGGATAACAATACAAGTACAACAGGCTTGCCGGCTGCTGTAACAGCTTCAAGAAGCTGCTGCTGCAGACCAGGAAGATTTAAGTCGTTCTTGTCACCTGCTCCGTATTCATTACCGGCGTCACCTTCTTCACCCTCAATTGTAGCATCCAGACCAAGACAGAGAACAACAACATCTGATCTTTCGGCTGCAGCTACTGCCTCAGCGATTCTGTCGTTTGGCTGTGCCAGTCCTTCCACCTTGTCCTTATACAGGTGGCAGCCCTGAGAATAATTTATTCTGACAGTATCGGGGAGAATCTCTCTAATACCGTCCAATACAGTAATGTACTGGGAGGGAGTTCCGTAATAGTTGCCCATAAGAGCTTCTCTGCTGTCAGCATTTGGTCCGATAACAGCTATGGATTTTATTGCATCCTTATTAAGAGGGAGCAAATTATCATTCTTCAAAAGTACAAGGGACTCTTTGGAGGCTTTAAGTGCCAGTTCCCTGTGTTCCTTACAGTCTACCACATCGTAGGGGATACTTGCATAAGGAACATTTTCATCCTTATCAAACATACCCAGCTTCATTCGGGTCATCATCAAACGTGTAACCGACTCATTTATTTTTTCTTCTGTGACAAGCCCCTCATTATAAGCAATCATGAGATTAAGGTACATGTTTCCGCAGTTGGTGTCGCAACCGTTGTTTACTGCAAGTGCTACAGATTCCGGAGCTGTTTTGGTAACCATATGGTTTTCATGGAAGTCCTTTATTGCCCAGCAGTCTGAGGTTACATGGCCTTTAAAGCCCCAGTCGTCTCTCAAAATGTCTTTCAGCAATGTCTTACTTCCACAGCAGGGTTCACCATTGGTTCTGTTATAGGCACCCATTACAGCTTCAACCTTTGCTTCCTGTACCAGCTTTTTAAAAGCAGGAAGGTATGTCTCATACATATCCTTTTTTGAGGCTACTGCATTGAAGCTGTGACGTTCTCCTTCGGGGCCGCTGTGTACGGCAAAGTGCTTGGCGCAGGCCGCAGTTTTCAAGTATTTTTTATCATTTCCCTGGAGACCTTCTACAAATTTAATACCCAGTCGGCTGGTGAGGTAGGGGTCTTCGCCATAGGTTTCGTGGCCGCGGCCCCAGCGGGGATCTCTGAATATATTTATATTGGGTGACCAGAAGGTTAAGCCTTTATAAATATCATGGTCACCTTTCCTCTGGAATTCGTGGTATTTGGCTCTGCCTTCAGTTGAAATGACGTCGGCTATTTCAAAAATAAGATCTTCGTCAAAGGTGGCAGCCATACCTATAGCCTGGGGAAATACTGTAGCTATACCAGCTCTTGCAACTCCATGCAGTGCTTCATTCCACCAGTTGTAGGATTTTATTCCTAAACGCGGTATTGCAGGAGAGTTGTAAAGCATCTGAGATACCTTTTCTTCAAGAGTCATTCTTGAAACCAGGTCTTTGACTCGTTCTTCAAAGCTTAAGCTTTCGTCAAGATAAGCAGGCTTTTCGTTAGTCATAATATTAACCTCCAATCTACGCGCATAGCGACGCGTACATAAATAATAGTGAAAAGACATATATTGATATTTAACTGCGTTTATTTATATTCATTTTATTTTGTACCTGTAGTACGGTTATTGCATTTATCTTCTAACTCTAATATTACTTAAGAGGTAATTAAATATCATTTCATTTGTTGCTCTATTGTATTCATTTTCTGCGGAAGGTACTGAAACAGGCTCGTATTATATACAAAAGACAGCCGTATTCACGGTGGAATTGGCTGTCTTTTACTGCGCTGGTCAGGCGCATCTATAATCACACATGCAAAAGGCAGTTTGCTTGTGATTGTAGCATATTTTATAACTATCAATACTGCAATTCAAGGCCTATTTCAGTTTCCAGGCTATATCGTTCCATAATAATTCCTTACGGAGATTAGGAATGGTTGTATCTTTGTTTATAAGTACGTATTCTATTCCTGCCATGTCAGCCCAATCAATAAGTTGCTCTGATGTAACTACAGTAGAGAATACTGTATGGTGAGCTCCACCTGCATATATCCAGGCTTCAGCGCCAACCTCAAGAGAAGGTTCCGGTTTCCAGAGTACTCTAGCCACAGGAAGTTTCGGCATGTCAATTGATGGCTGAACAGCTTCCACCTCAGCAATGACAAGTCTCATACGACCGCCCATATCTATTAGTGACGCACAAACTGCATGGCCTGCAGCACCGTTAAATACTAATCTTGCCGGATCAGCTTTTCCTCCGATTGATAGTGGATGTACCTCAATTCGTGGCTTAGTGGCCGCAATAGTGGGGCAGACCTCCAACATGTGGGCTCCGAGAATCATTTCTTCACCTGGTACCAGGTGGTAGGTATAATCCTCCATAAAAGAAGTCCCTTTATTATCAGCCATAACTTTCATAACATTTGTTAATGCGGAAGTTTTCCAGTCCCCTTCGCCACTGAAGCCATAGCCTCTGGACATCAGGTCCTGAGCAGCCAAACCAGGCAGCTGTTTCAGACCATGTAGATCTTCAAAGGTGGTTGTAAAGGCACCTGCACCCACTTTATCCAATATAGCTTGAATACCAAGCTGAATTCTGGCTTGTTCTCTGATGGCTTCAAATTTCTCACCTGACTGAGCTTCAGGGGCAATATCATACTTCTCTTTATATTCCGAAACTAAAACATCGACTTCCGGTTCAGTAACCTTATTGACTTCTGCGGCAAGATCTCCGACAGCATATGTGTTTACAGACCAGCCCAACTTGATTTGAGTTTCAACCTTGTCACCTTCTGTAACAGCCACTTCACGCATGTTGTCTCCAAATCTGACTACCTTTAGCTGACGGCCATAAATGAAAGCGGCAGCTGTTCTCTGCCATGAAGCTATTCTTTCACGTACTCTTGCATCTTCCCAGTGTCCGGCAATAACTTTGCGAGGCATGCGCATTCTGGAACCAATAAATCCATGCTCGCGGTCACCGTGGGCAGATTGATTCAGGTTCATAAAGTCCATATCGATTTCATTCCATGGGAGTTGACGGTTAAATTGTGTATGAAGGTGGAGATATGGCTTATTAAGCTGTGATAAACCTGCTATCCACATTTTTGATGGGGAGAAAGTATGCATCCAGGTAATAATACCTGCACAGTTCCTGTGAGCATTTGCTTCAACTAAAACATTTGTTATTTCATCCGGAGTAGTGACGATGGGTTTAAAAACAATTGTATATGGTATTGATGGGTCCTGGTTTAATTTTTCAACCATTACTTTTGAATGCTCTGCCACCTGCTTCAGGGTTTCAGGTCCGTACAGATGCTGGCTTCCTGTTATAAACCAAAACTCTAAATTTTGTAATTTAATCATATTATATCTCCTCCACAACAGTTTTGCTTGTATGCACAAGTATTTACTTTAATTGTATAGCTTTTGCATTTAAAAATCAATAATATTTTACCAAAAGTTTAGATGATTTATACATTGTTACCCTTAAAAATTCTTGTTGAAAATGAATTGATGATGCTATATAATTTTCCTATAAATTGTATGCACAAGTTCTATTGGAGAGGGTAATTAAATGGTGCAAAATGATGCCGGTCAAACAAAATACGCTAAATTAAAGGAATATTTAAAAGAAGAAATTATTATGGGGCGAATAAAGCCCGGAGAACAGATTCCTTCTGAAAATACCTTGTCTGAAAAGCTTTCATTAAGCAGGCATACTGTCAGAAAAGCAATATCAATGCTTGTGAATGAAGGATATTTATATACTGAACATGGAAGAGGCACTTTTTGCAAGGACAGAAGTATCAGTAGAGCAAATTCAAAAAATATTGGAGTAATGACCACTTATATATCTGAATATATTTTCCCCAGAGTTATTCAGGGAATAGATTCTGTGCTGGCCGAAAAAGGCTACAGCATAATGCTTAAGAATACTGATAACGATGTCGAAAAGGAAGCCCTCTATCTTCAGGAAATACTTGACAAGGATCTTGAAGGCCTGATTATCGAACCTACAAAGAGCTCGGTTTTTTCCAACAACGTTAAATATTATCAGGCACTGGATGCACATAATATACCGTACATTTTTATTCATGGTGTCTATCAGCAGTTGGAAAACAAGCCCCAGATAGTTCTGAACGATTCAAATGGAATGTATTTAGCTGTTAAATACCTTATTGATATGGGACACAAGAATATTGTGGGTATTTTCAAGGCAGATGATATTCAGGGGATTGAGAGGCATAAGGGATATGCGAAGGCTCTGGCAGAAAATCTACTGCAGTATAATCCTGACAATGTTATATGGTTTCATACCGAGGACAGGAAGATTAAGCCCTATTCATCTGTTGAGACTATGTTGAATAACGGGAAGAAGATTGATGCAATTGCCTGTTATAATGATCAGGTTGCTTTCGGAATTTACGAAAAGCTCGTGGAAATGGGATTGTCGGTACCTGAGGATATTTCAATTACCGGTTTTGATGATTCCTATTATTCTACAAGCTGTCCCGTAAAGCTTACATCGGTCAGTCATCCCAAAGAGTTGCTTGGAGAAATGGCGGCCCAGACATTGATGGAAATGATAGAAAAGCCTGAATATGCCAAGAGCTTAATAAAAAAAGTAATTGAGCCTGAACTTGTTATCAGAGACTCGGTATTAGACAGAGTTAAATTAAATAAATGAGGACCAAATCTATTGTGATGACTGGAATATTTCAGTCTGTGACAAACTATATACAGAATGCAGAAAGCTAATTTTTGCTTCAGAATTTATCTGGAATAGAAGTATTTATGCTCATCAATTAATTTTTTAGAAGAGGTGGAAAACATGTTATTGAAATCACTCAGGGAAGAAGTCCTGCAAGCAAATCTTGATCTTCCTAAATATGGGCTGGTCACTTTTACATGGGGAAATGTAAGTGGAGTCGACAGGGAAAAAGGTCTGATGGTAATAAAGCCAAGTGGAGTACCCTATGAAAAGCTAAAAATAGAAGACCTTGTTGTTTTAGACCTGGAAGGAAATCAGGTTGAAGGAAGCCTCCGGCCTTCGTCAGATACTCCTACTCATTTGGTTCTGTACAATGCTTTCAAGGATATAGGAGGTATTGTTCATACTCATTCACCATGGGCAACCAGTTGGGCTCAGGCGGGACTACCCATAAGGCCAATGGGGACTACCCATGCTGATTATTTCTATGGTGAAATTCCCTGCACCAGAAGGCTTACTCAGGAGGAAATTGAAGGCGATTATGAAAAGAATACAGGGCTTGTAATAGTTGAAACCTTTAAAAATTTGAATCCTGTATATATTCCCGGTGTACTTGTGGAAGACCACGCTCCCTTCAGTTGGGGAAAAAATGCACACGAAGCGGTTCATAATGCAGTGGTTATGGAGGAAGTGGCGAAAATGGCCTTAAATACTCATATTCTAACAGGCGGTGCTAACAACGATGTAAATCAATACCTTCTGGATAAGCACTTTATGAGAAAACACGGGGCCAATGCCTATTATGGTCAAAAGTAATATTTGTTACAATATTATATTTAATCATATTTAATGGTATGGCATAAGTCTTATGCGGTTAAAAAGTGGCTAAGCCACTTTTTTTTACGGTAAAAATTACAAATTTCTGCATTTGACAATCTTCATGGTTAAAAAGTTTGGCGTTGATACAAAATACATATAGTAATTGTAGTATAGAAAACAGCCATATTATTTTATTTATTCAACATTACGCAGTGCAGTTGGAAAATGGAGGTTGTACATTTGGAGGAAATTAATCTTTCTCAGATACAGAGTTTCATTAATATATTTCATCATTTGTACGACCATATCAGGTTAATCGACCCGAACAGTTCTGAAATAATAAATTTAAGTTCTGATAATAAACTTGATGAGAATGTAAAAGACTTAATGTGCTATAATTTCTGGGAAGGCGACAGAACCTGTAATAATTGTATTTCCATGCGTGCATATAAGGAAAACAGATTCTTTATGGGAATTGAAAACCGATCGGAAAGAATTTTCTTAACGATGGCGGTTCCTTTAATATTAGAAAAAAGGAGGGTAATATTAGAGTTAATAAAGGATGCCACCGACAGCATCTATTTTGAAAACAGTATCAGTTTTAACTTTCTTGAAGTATTAAAAAATCTTGATAATATCAGCAACTTAGCACTGAAGGATGCCTTAACCGGGGTATATAACAGAAGGTATATTAATGAAAAGCTGCCCATTGACCTGAAGGCAACTGTGGCGGCTAATGCCAGCTTATCTGTCATTATGATCGACGTTGATCACTATAAATCAATTAATGACACTTATGGTCATCTTGTTGGAGATACAGTTTTGAAAATTCTGGCTGAAACCATACAGGCCTGCATGAAGAGAGAGACTGACTGGGTTGCCAGATATGGTGGAGAGGAGTTCTTTATATGCCTTCCTGGAGCGAAGCTTTCTAAGGCTGTAGAGATTGCTGAAAACATCAGAAAAGCCGTTGAAAGCAGAGTAATAAAGATAGGTACTGAGGAAATCAGGGTTACCGCTAGTTTTGGTGTCAGCAGTAATAAGTACACCAAAAACACCTGTTATGAAGATATAATTGATGAAGCTGACAAAAAACTGTATAAGGCTAAAGTAAATGGAAGAAACAGGGTGGAGTGGTGATGTAACTGGAAACTATATTAAATTAGTGTTACGCATAATTACATATTATAAAAAGACAGCTGAAAGAAACCAAAGATTACGGTCAAAGGGGGACAGAGTCCATGCCATTTCTGTTATAAGTGTTTTTCATTGGAATACGGGATATGGACATATATATGAAACTTTTAAAAAAAACAAGTTTAGCTTTACTGTGCAGTCAGATGAGTCTGATGGCAATGATACTTTCTTCTACAGGGTTGGCTTTACCCAGACTGAAGGAGGAAATAGGGCTGAACCCAATACAGCAGGGTAGTTTAGTAAGTCTTCAGTATATTGGATTTACAATTGCAGTTTTGGTTGGAGGCACATTATTGGACAAGTTTGGAAGATATAAAGTTCTTAGCTTGTCTTTTGGAATATTAGGGCTTTCGGCTTTCTTGTTCGGAGCATCAACGCAATTCTGGATGTCCGTTATTGGAGTACTAATGATAGGTGCATTCGGGAGCATTACACAGAACGGTATCACAACTCTTGCTACAAATTTTGACAGAAATAATTCGGAAAAGAATAATGCATTTGTTCAGCTATTCTTCACAGTGGGAGCTGTACTGACACCTTTGCTGATCCTGGCTTTCATGATGCTGCTTGATAGTTGGAGGTTGGCTTATTATACAGTGGGAATTCTGTGTATAGCTATTGCTCTGATTACTTCACGATACAAGGAGGAAAAGAGTCAAACAGGAATATCACTAAGAGATAATATGTCAGTTTATATTAAGGCGCTGAAAACACCATCTTATCTGATAGCACCTGTAGCATTACTTCTCTATGTTGGGACAGAGATAGGAGTGTGGGGGTTTGCTCCTGTGCTTTTTGAAAATCAAGGCTATGGAGCCCTTTCGGGAATATTGGCCAGTATACTTATCTGGCTTTCCATGCTTATAGGCAGAATATTATCAGTGAGATTGCTAAAGAAAGTCGATATGATACCAATTTTGGTTGGATATGGATTGCTGGCAGCAATAGCATTAGTGTGTGTCATTTTTACAGGACAGATAGCATCTATAATTTGGATTAGCATATCTGGTTTTGCTTGCGCACCCTTCTATCCTCTGCTTGTAACATGGATGACAAGGATTACCGGAGAAAGAAGCAGCAGTGCCTTGGCTCTGACCATGGCATTCGGATCACTGGGAGCAGTATTTATGGGCTGGCTTGCAGGATTGGTTGTGGACATCATGGGAGCAAAATATGTAACTGCTGTGCCTGCCATATCAATGGTTATACTAATATTGCTTCTGGTTTTTTTCAGAAACAGGAAAGCTGAACAGCAATAAAATAAATAAGGAATTTTTTACTTTTCTTATTGACTTAAATTAGAAAGAAGGGTATATTAATATCAATATATTATTAAACGTATAAATATACTATGTATTAAACAGGAGGTGGCCATATGAGCCGTAAATTTAGTTTTGATACATTACAGGTTCACGCCGGACAGGAAGTTGATCCTACTACAAGGTCAAGGGCAGTTCCCATATATCAGACTACATCCTATGTATTTGAGAATGCTGATAATGCAGCCGATTTGTTTGCGCTTAAAGCTTCAGGCAATATTTACACAAGAATAATGAACCCCACAAATGATGTGTTTGAGAAAAGAATAGCAGCCTTAGAGGGTGGTACAGCTGCTTTGGCTGTTGCGTCAGGCTCTGCGGCCATTACATATTCCATACTTAATATAGCAGGTACAGGGGATAATATTGTTGCTGCCAATACTTTATATGGCGGAACATATAATCTTTTTGCAGTTACACTTCCAAGATACGGAATCAATACAACCTTCGTGGATCCCGATAATGTTGAAAATTTTGAAAAGGCAATAAATGAAAATACCAAGGCCATTTTTATTGAGTCTATCGGAAATCCCAATGCAAATATAATAGATATTGAAGCAGTAGCGGATATTGCACATAAAAATGGAATTCCACTTATAGTTGACAATACCTTTGGGACACCTTACCTTATCAGGCCTATAGAATTCGGTGCCGATGTAGTAGTCCACTCTGCAACCAAGTTTATAGGCGGACATGGTACCTCAATTGGAGGCGTAATTGTAGACGGCGGAAAATTTGATTATGCTGCCAGCGGTAAGTTCCCAGGATTTACTCAGCCTGATGAAAGCTATCACGGAGTAGTGTACTCACAATTAGGTGATGTTGCATTTGTTACAAAAACCAGGGTTCAGCTTTTGAGAGATACAGGAGCAGCAATCAGTCCTTTCAATTCATTTTTGTTTATACAGGGTTTGGAGACTCTTTCACTAAGAGTTGAAAGGCATGTAAGCAATGCTAAAAAGATAGCAGAGCATCTTGAACAGCATCCTCTTGTTGAGTGGGTAAACTATCCAAGCTTGAAGAGCAATAAGTACTATGAACTTGCTCAAAAGTATCTGCCAAAGGGAGCAGGATCAATATTTACCTTTGGAATAAAGGGAGGCTCCGAGGAAGCGAAGAAATTTATAGACAATCTTCAGATATTCTCGCTGCTGGCTAATGTTGCAGACGCTAAATCATTGGTTATACATCCTGCAACAACTACTCATTCTCAGCTTTCTGAAAAGGATTTGGCAGAATCAGGTGTGACACCTAATACAATCAGACTTTCTATTGGTATAGAAGATGTGGATGATTTGATTTGGGATATTGATCAGGCTTTGGATAAAATAAAGTAATTATTAAAAATACCCTGATAATAATTGATTAATCAATAAGCCATATAATTTAATAAAGCAGTCAATTGTATCAGTCAATTGTATAGAGTAATAAAAATAAATGTATGGATTAATAGAACCATTAATATTATATAATAGTAATTAATTATATATTAATTAATACCAGTATAAAGATAAAGAGAACCATGTGCAAATGAAGGAATAGACTTCTTTTATACCATGGTTCTTTTTTAGGTTGGGCCGTTTATATGCTTTTGCCGCTTTACCAGTTGACTTTTTAATTTAGGTTAATATAATTTATATCATTAGTATAAAGAGCTTTTTAGTATATTTCACTATATTAAGTAAGTACTGGAGTATTCCGTTGTTTCGTGCCTTACCCGGCTCACGGTAAGTGCGCATAATATATTTTGTGAGCCAGAAAGGTCTATGGTGCTGAATATGCCAATACGAATACCTGATAACTTGCCTGCTGCTGAAACTTTAAATAATGAAAATATATTTGTTATGTTTGAGGACCGAGCATATCATCAGGATATCAGGCCTCTGAAAATCGTTATACTAAATCTGATGCCTACAAAAATTACTACCGAAACTCAACTCCTCAGGTTGATTGGTAATACTCCTCTGCAAATAGAGATTATTTTAATGCATCCTAAATCACATACACCTAAAAATACTCCTGAGGAGCATCTTCTGGAGTTTTATAAGACCTTTGATGAGATCAGGGATGAACATTTTGATGGACTGATCATAACTGGCGCCCCAGTTGAACAGCTGCCTTTTGAACAGGTCAATTACTGGGATGAGCTGACGCAAATAATGGATTGGAGCCTCACAAATGTGTACTCCACATTACATATTTGTTGGGGCGCCCAGGCGGGACTTTACCACCATTATGGAATACCCAAATATGATATCCCCCAAAAGATGTTCGGAGTTTTTGCCCATACAAAGGCAAAGGAGCATATAAAGCTTCTCAGAGGTTTCGATGATGTATTTTATGTGCCACATTCAAGACATACTGAGATAAGGAAGGAAGATATCTGCAAGGTTGATGATCTTGAAATATTATCTGAGTCTGAGGAGGCCGGAGTGTATCTGGTGGCTTCTAAGGATGGCAGGCATATTTTTGCCACAGGACATAGTGAGTATGATCCACTGACTCTTAAAGCTGAGTATGAGAGAGACTTGGAAAGGGGTCTTAATATTGCCATCCCCAAAAACTATTTTCCTGAGGATGATCCAAGCAAACAACCTATAGTGAGATGGAGAGGGCATGGAAATCTGCTGTTCCTCAATTGGCTGAACTATTATGTTTACCAGGAGACTCCTTATGATCTGACACAAATCGAAGGTAAGAAGTAACCGAGTATATTAAACCATATGAGCACCTTAAAGTTATTACAATCCATATCTCATATATCGGGTGTTCGCTGATACCCTCAGGTTCCCGAACACCCTGGTAGTGTGATAACTGCGACATTGATTGCTGTGCCAGGGGGAGGACCGGTACAGGATGGGGATGGGTAGCAGTCTTTTTCGGTGCTCATAAGGTAAATAGAATAACTCTATCTACTTTACATAATATTTTTAGACCTCTGGAAATGTTACAATTTTTATTATGCATTTTATCTTTTATTTACTTAGTTTCTTTTATTTATATTTATCTATATTCGAAATTTATTTTCGAACTTACTTTATTATTTAAATGATAATTTAAATGTAAATACTTTAATTTTATATAAACGCTAGTTACTTTATTTTAAATGATAAATATTTAAAATGATAAATACTTTATTAAAATGGCAGCAGCTTTTTATTTTAAATCACAGTTACCTCTGATTTTCTGAATACTTCTGGGCACTGCGTCCTTTGAATTTCCCCATGGCGCGTCGTTGAACCTGTAGTCGAATTTCTTGGTAAACCAGTCAACTTCCTTTTCAATTCTCTCCATATTAACCAGTTGAATCTCCATCAGGTTCCGGGTAAATATAGCTGTCTCCTTAACATTCAAATGTTTTTTAGTGGAGCTTAGAAGCTGCTTGAGATGCTTAAAACAAAAACCCTTTGTTGAATGGAATTTCTCCCTGAATTCAGGCTCTCTGAAATATAGATAAAAAACAACATCTATATACCTGTCCATGGTATGGTCAAGCTTTTTGCAGATTGCACATCTTTTTTCAATGCTATCCAGTTGTGAAACCAATTCATCTACCAGCTTTTCGGTATCAGTTTGTTTTGAAGAAAGTTTGTTGGAAAGGTTTTTAACAAGACCAGTGGCCGCATCCTTTTCCAAAGCAGAAGATTTGCTTTCATAGAGCTTTTTCATAGCAGTGTTTTTTTCCTGAAGGAATGTGTCAATCATTAAAGCTAAACCAAGACGATTTACCTGTTTGTTATACATGGCTTCGAAATGCTTACGGCAAAAACCCAGCTCATTTGTTTCCTGTCTTTTATCCGGTTCCATAAGAGCTGGCCCCAGAGCATAGTCTACGCTTTCATCTTCAAGTTTTTTCTCCAATACGCAGAGCGGACACTCGCAGTCTGCTGAAAATGCGTCAGTAACTGGTATTGTATAAATTTTTTCTTTCATATACTATGTTTCTCCTGTTTATTATTCTTAAAATATTGACAGTATTATTTGACATTTACCCTGCTTGCTTATTTGTATTACAATTATGAATAATTATATCATTTTAAAAGCTAATTCGATACACTAATAGTTTAAAGTAATATAAACTGATTGGAGCTCATTAATGTGGGTAGAAACTATAAATGTGAACGAAATACTTTTAATTAATAAAATTATCAAAATTTATTGAATTGATTTTGAAGGGGAAACTGTGATGAATTACAAAGGTTACTTACTTGAGGAGAAGGATGGTTGCCTTAAGGTTAAAAATGTGAGGGACTTCAATCTGACTCATATATTTGAATGCGGACAATGTTTCAGATGGATAAAACAAGAGGATGGAAGCTACCGGGGAATAGTGGGAAGAAAGCTGGTACGGGTAGGCTTTGAAGAAGATACATTATATATCTGGAACTCGGGAATCCAGGATTTTATCGATATATGGTTTGATTATTTTGATCTTGGAACTGATTATTCCAAAATAAAAGCTGTTCTTGAAAAGGATCCTGTAATGAAGGAGGCCATTAAAACAGGATATGGAATTAGACTGCTAAAGCAGGATTTCTGGGAGATGCTTATTTCCTTTATTATTTCGGCAAACAATATGATTCCAAGAATAATGAAAACGGTTGATACACTGTCGGTAATGAGAGGGGTATGTATTGATGCCGAGCAGTGCTGCTACAGCTTCCCGGAAATTGATGCCCTGGCAGAAGCTACGCTGGAAGAATTACAGAACTGCAGGGCGGGATTCAGATGTAAATATATCTATCAGACCTCACAGCTTATGAAAACCGGTAAGATAACTAAGGAAAAGCTGGTTAACATGAAAACCGGAGAGGCCAGAAAGGAACTGATGACCCTGCCGGGAGTCGGACCAAAGGTTGCAGACTGTATTCTGCTTTTCAGTGGTATTAAGTATGATGTATTTCCAACCGATGTTTGGGTAAAAAGAGTTATGGAGGAGCTGTATTTTAAGAGGGAAGCCAGCCTTCGCGAAATACAGAATTTTGCTGTGGATAATTTTGGGGAGCTCACAGGATATGCCCAGCAGTATTTATTTTATCATGCAAGGCTGAACAAGATAGGTATGTCCCAACACCAGTAATCAATATTCAATACTAATGATTAAGGAACCATCTGTCCATAATCCGATAGCCTATGATTAATTAACCAGGAATAATTGCTCAGGCTGAGGCATGGTAATAAAGTCAGTATATACGGAACTTTTTAGAGCACGTTTCTATATTATGTATAGTAAAGGCACATTTTTTATGCTTGTTATTATGCAAATGGAGTGGTTATATGAAATGTATCGCAATATTGGAAACGAGTAATTATGTATACAAACTGGAAGCTGCTCTTGAAAGGAAAGGCTATAAATTTGATATAGTTTCAACTCCATGTCATATTGCCAAAGGAGGCTGCGGTTTGTGCCTTAAATTTCCTGAAGAGTATCTGCCCGTTATAAAGAACGAGGCTGTATTGTGTAATACGCCTGTAAAGGCCGTTTACAGGGTAGTCCCCGGTTTGACAAAAAACCGATACCAGAGGATAAATTAAAGAGATTAAATATGATAAAGATAATAGTAGATAGCAGGCGATAGATTACATTAATAATTTAATAAATGTTTTACAATGAGTATTACAGGTGCTATAATAGGGCTATAAAGTAGTGAATGATTGGATTTAAGCCATATCAGAGCTTATTATTGGAACTTATTTTAAAGTTAATAAGATATCCTGAAATGAGCGAGTAAAACCTTTATTTTGAACCTACATCTGTAATAAGGGAGTCTGCTGTTTGGTATTGGATGTCAGGCCTTGGGTAATTCCGACACACGGCGTGAACGATGTGCAACGGCGAAGGAAGGCTGAAGATATCACCGGGACACCCACCTGGCTGTGGCTAGGTGTCAAAATACAGGGGACGCCATTTTGGGAATTAACTAAAAGCATAGGGGGGCAGAAATGCCCCTTCGCTTTTGTTTAAAAATGTTGACTCATATACTTATTTACATAGAAAATTAAAACTGTTAAAATGACTATAACAAAGGGATAATATATACAGGGTATACTTAGTGATACATTAATTTGATAGAAAATTCCACGGAACTATCCCTTAAACTGCGATATTATATTGATAAAATATATCATAACCGTTACAATGAATCAGGTTATTTTTATTCGAATACTTCGAATATACTGTATAAGGTGTAATCAAACACATTACCTGATTTTGAGTTCGGGTACGTGTTTTTAATAGTATAAGCTTAATTAAAGCTATGTAGAGGAAGGGAATATGGGTAAATTACTCGATGATGCAAGATTAATAGCAGGACGTGACCCTGCTGCAAAAAGTACTCTTGAGGTTATACTTCTTTACCCGGGCTTTCATGCGCTGGTGTTTCATAAGTTTGCGCACTGGTTTTATAAAAAGAAAAGGTTTTTTATTGCCAGATTTATTTCTCAGTTTGCAAGGCATTTTACAGGTATAGAAATCCATCCCGGAGCAAAAATAGGCAGGGGTCTGTTTATTGATCACGGTATGGGTGTAGTAATAGGCGAATCGGCCGAGATTGGTGACAATTGCACTATATATCACGGTGTAACCCTTGGGGGAACAGGAAAGGACAAGGGGGCAAAGCGTCACCCCACGGTTGGAAATAATGTTCTTATCGGTGCAGGAGCCAAGGTCTTAGGTCCATTTAAAATTGGGGACAATTCTACAATTGGTGCCAATACTTTTGTGGACTTTGAGGTTGAACCCTATTCAACAGTAGTGGGAGTCAAAGGAAGGATAGTTAAAAAAGGTAACAAGAGAGTGGTGGTTCCATCAGAATCACTTGACCAAATACATATGCCCGACCCGATTTCTCAAGAGTTCTGCAGGCTTGAAAGCAGGATTCAGAATATAGAAAAGCAGTACTGTAAAACTGGTGAGGATAGCTCCTGCAAAAAAGACATAACTGATGAGAACAGGGCTAAAACCGATAAATAGTTATAGCTTTGATTTATTGGAAACAATTATATAGTAATATAGTATATTAGTGGCGATAATGGCATTTATATGGCAAATATCAGATGGTAAACTTAAACAGCAATTGATATAGTTAATAATTATAGCTAATATTATAGTTAATATTATAGTTAATATATGCTGCCTGATGAGCCGATTAATACTTAATTTCAATTAATCCAATTAGTTGATATAAATATTTAAAATTAATCTGTATAATTTATTTAATTCAGTTTATGAACTTATTGAAATTAACATATAAACATAAAACCGCGTGTTGATGAGCGTGGGTGGAGGGCGAGAATGAAGGTTTATAATACATTGACCAGAAAAAAAGAAGATTTTAAACCCATAAATGATAATGAGGTAAGGATTTATTCATGTGGTCCCACGGTATATAATTATGCCCATATCGGAAATCTTAGAACCTATGTTTTTATGGACATGCTCAGAAGGGTACTTGAATATAACGGTTATAAGCTAAGACACGTTATGAACATAACCGATGTAGGCCACCTGGTTTCCGATGAGGATGAAGGTGAAGACAAAATGGTGAAGGGGGCCCGTGAGCAGAAGAAGACTCCCTGGGAGATTGCAGAGTACTACACCGACGTATTTATGAAAGACATCAAATCACTGAATATTGAGGTGCCTGAAATTATTCCAAAAGCCACAGAGCATATCCCTGAGATGCTTGACTTTGTAAATGGCCTGGTTGATAAGGGATATGGCTATGAAACCAGTGACGGAATTTATTTTGACATACAGAAATTCAGCGGATATGGAAAACTGTCCAGGGCTAATCTGGATGAGCAGATGGCAGGGGCAAGAGTTGAAGTAAATGTAGAAAAACGTCATCCTGCCGACTTCGCTCTATGGAAAAAGGCACCAAAGGAGCATATAATGCAATGGCCCAGCCCCTGGGGAATGGGATATCCCGGATGGCATATTGAATGTTCTGCAATGGCAAGAAAATATCTTGGAGACGTATTTGATATTCATACCGGTGGAGTTGACCATATACCTGTGCATCATGAGAATGAAATAGCTCAGTCTGAAGCTCTTCTTGGGAAACCTGCAGTTAATTACTGGATGCACGGCGAATTTATGATGGTAAATAATGGAAAAATGTCAAAAAGCCTGGGAAATACCTATACAATTTCCGATTTGAAAAGCAAGGGTTTTGACCCCCTGGCATTCAGATATATGTGTCTCAATGCTCACTACAGGAATAAACTGAACTTTACCTGGGAAGTAATGCAGTCTGCTCAGGTATCCTATGACAGATTTATTGACGGGGTTCTGGCACATAAAGAAGGAAATGATAATGTAGACGCTGCTGTTATCAATGAATTCCGCAGTGATTTTGAGGAGGCAATAAATGATGACTTAAACATTCCAAAAGCACTGGGAATAGCGTGGAATGCGGTTAGATACAATAAAAAGTCTAAACAGATTTTTGATTTGCTTAATGAAATGAATAGGATATTCGGCTTTGACTTAACTAAGAAGAGCAGCCAGGAAAATGCTCCTGAAATCAGCCCGGAAATTCAGAAGCTAATAGATGAAAGACAGCAGGCCAGAGCCCAGAAAAACTGGAAGCGTTCTGACGAAATAAGAGATGAATTAAAGGCTATGGGTATTGTTATAGAGGATACCTCTACCGGACCCAAAATTAAATTTATATAGTCAGACCACAATACACAATATGATATATAATACAAGATAAAAACTTAATAAACGAGAGATACAGACAGAAATACAGTTGAGATATAATTAAGCCAGATAATCACGATATTAAACCAGACAATAATCATATTAAATCAGGTTACACAATCAGGAGGACTTTTCAGGATGATACTAATTATCCCTGAAAGTCCTTTTTGTGTTGCAAATTTGCGCTGCCAATATGTAAGAAAATAATATGTAAGAAAGATATTTTAGCTCTCTTATATAAGTTTTTCTGCCTCTGAATACATTAACTTGTGAAATGATAAAACTGAATATTATATTGTTTCTATTTTATCAAAACAATAACATGCAGCTTAATTCCCACATAATATGTAAATGTGAATTAAGTATGGGAGAGGGTTGGTTTTATTGAATAAGCTGCAGGAATTTTTAGCTATTGTCAATTCGAAAATAGGTGCCGGATATGTCTATGGAGGGCAAAATGATGAACCATTGACAAAGGAGGCTCTTAACAAGCTGGTAAAAACCTTCGGAAGATCATATTATTACTTTGACAATTATTCTGCTGAAAAATGGATAGGTTATCAATACTTTGACTGTTCGGGGCTAATAGTATACACTCTGCGAAGAATGGGACTTATTCCAAAGATTGCTGATTATTCTGCCCAGAGTATTTATTCGGTTTTGTGCAGACCAATATATAAAAGTCAGCTGAGGCCGGGTGATATTTGCTTTAAAAACACCAGTACCAACGGAATAGTTCACTGTGGAGTGTATACCGGTGATAACAGGGTTACCAATGCAAGAGGAACATTTTATGGTGTAGTAAATAATGTGTTGTTTGATTCCTATAATACTTTCGGGAGGCTCAATTTCTTTTCGGGAGAATATAACGATACCCAGGTAACCTTTCAGGATGAGGTTAAAGCTGTTGCAGCAGATACAAATATATATGACCTGCCTGATGACAAATCGCAAGTCCTTGAAAGGCTGAAGGCTGGCAGCAGTATAAATATTACCGCTAAGTTGAGTGGACACTGGTATCTGGTGAAACTGCCAAAAAGATCTGGATATATTAATCTGAAGGAAATTAATGACAATGTAGAGCTTAGAAATGCTCTGGAATTCATAAGCCTCTACTCAGGTATTGACAAGGAGTACTGGTATAAACAGGCCATGAATATACGATGGCTGGATGTTTGTTTTATAAAGATTGCTCAGGGGTTTGGAAAGAGACAAAACGACAATAGTTAGTATGACAGCCAATAGCATACATAATATGATAGCCGGTAACATAATATGGCAGCTGAAGTGGATATATCACTGCGATGGGTTATGTTAACACTAAGGGGATATATTACTCGACGCTATTCTGGCAGATTAATTTACTGGCAGCTGAGGGCTGTGCTATACTATAAGTAATGTTAAAGTAAAGTAGATTCTTAATTATAGAATCTACTTTACTTTATGATTTTCTGGAGTATTGGATTTACTGTAATCAGACAATAGTTATGGTTACTAAAAATTATATCAATTGGATTTAGCGGAGTAATTAACCTGTATAAATACAGGAATAAAATGGAGTGAGACATAAGATGAAACTTATTTCGTGGAACGTAAACGGCCTTAGGGCATGTTTGGATAAAGGATTTATGGATTTTTTCAGGCAAATAGATGCAGATATTTTCTGCATTCAGGAAAGTAAGCTGCAGGAAGGGCAGATTGAGCTTAACCTTGAGGGTTATTATCAGTTCTGGAATTATGCAGTTAAAAAAGGTTATTCAGGAACGGCAGTGTTTACAAAAGTTAAGCCGATATCTTCCTCCTGCGGCATCGGCATAGAAGAGTATGATAATGAGGGACGTGTAATAACATTGGAGTTTGAGAACTTTCATCTTGTTAATGTGTACACCCCCAACTCCCAAAGAGAGCTTGCAAGGCTTGATTACAGAATGAAATGGGAGGATGATTTCCTTGCTTACCTGAAACAGCTTGAATTGAAAAAGCCGGTAATTCTGTGCGGGGACCTTAACGTTGCCCACAGAGAAATCGATCTGAAAAATCCTAAGTCAAACAGAAACAATGCTGGATTTACCGATCAGGAAAGGGAAAAGTTCAGTCAGCTTCTGGACAATGGATTTGTAGATACTTTCAGGGCTTTATACCCGGATAAGACCGAAGCATATACATGGTGGTCATATATGTTCAAGGCAAGAGAGAAGAACGCAGGTTGGAGAATAGACTATTTTTGTGTATCGGAATGCCTTAAGGACAGGATAAAGGATGCTTATATCTATTCTGAAACTATGGGGTCAGATCACTGTCCTGTAGGATTGGATATTCAAATATAACCTGTTTTACCGGGGTGTGTTTATTCTTTTGTAAAGCATTTAATTCACAACGTGGATAAGCCTAAATTAAACATATGCACAGATTAGTCCACATTATCCACACAAATCCTGTCCACATTATGAATAATTTGTGGAAAAACATGAAATTATCATTAATATACGGGGGTTTAACTTAGACTTTACCTTGATCTCTGTGGATAAATTAACTTTACTCACAGTAAATATTGTTCACAACGGAATTTTATTCACAGGTGATTTTTGTATTATTGTATTTTGCAAGAGAAATTGATTTATACACAGGATTCCTTTTAGATTTTTATATTCTACTGTGAACCGGAATAACTTTGGTGTATAATAGCAAAGAAAGCAGCTGAATTTCTAAATTTTGTTTGGAGATAATATGTTTGAAGATTTTCTTGATACTATAAGCGGAGATTTTGATATAAAGCCCATTGAGGTAATGAACATGCAGCCTTTGGTTCTGGCTTATATAGGTGATGCAATATATGAAGCCTATGTTCGGACCATGCTGGTGGTTAATAAAAAGACAAATGTCAATATGCTTCATAAAATGTCTGTTAAATATGTCAAAGCAAAAGCACAGTCCGATACAGTAAAACGTATTATGGACAAGCTGACTCCAGATGAGCAGGATGTTGTAAGGAGAGGTCGAAATGCCAAATCAGCAACAGTACCAAAGCATGCAGAAGTAACTGACTATCGTTATTCTACGGGATATGAGGCGCTTATTGGTTACTTATATCTAATGAAGCAAAAGGATAGATTGATGGAAATTTTGAGAATATCAGTTGAAGACAGCGGTAATGGAACGGCTACCGGGGTAAAGCAGTCCGAAACCGGTAGTTCTGCTGATAAAGACTAACCTGTGAAATAACAGGTAGACCATAACATAAAAGTATTTATGACATAAAAGTATTTATGGCTGAACAAGCGGAATGGAGATTATATGGCAGGGAAAAAAAGAACAGGCAGTACACATAGCAATGAGAAAGGTAATACTGGAAATAAGAGAAACCTGGGCTTTGACTCAGATAAAAGGATTGCCGGAAAAAGAGGCTCACATACAGGCAAAAAATCATCAGAGCTTTTTTCCGATAAGACTGCTTTAAAAGAGCCAAAAATGCATACAGAGTTTCAGGAGGAACAGTTGGAGGATAATGATAAACTGGAGGGCAGAAACTCTGTTTTGGAGGCTTTAAAAGCTAATAGAACAATAAATAAAATATTCGTAATAAAGGGTGATCGGGAGGGTTCAATCCGGCAGATAGTAGCTATGGCCAGGCAGAAAGGCATAATTATTACAGAGGTTGAGAAAAGTGCTCTGGACAGTATGTCCACATCCAGGTCACATCAGGGTGTTATTGCCTTTGTTGCTGCAAAAGAATACGTGGAAGTTGATGATATATTACAGATAGCTCAGGATAAAGGTCAGCCACCTTTTATTATAATTCTTGATGAGATAACAGATCCGCATAATTTTGGGGCTATTCTCAGAACTGCCAACGCAGTTGGGGCGCATGGTGTTATTATTCCCAAAAGAAGAGCCATCGGACTGACCTCTGCGGTATCAAAAGCCTCAGCAGGTGCTGTTGAATATGTTCCTGTGGCAAGGGTGACAAACATTTCCCAGACAATTGAGTATTTAAAGAAAAACAATGTTTGGGTAGTTGGCACTGATGCAACTGGTGAGAAAGCTTTTTATGAAAGTGATCTCAAGGGACCAATTGCTGTTGTTATTGGAAGTGAAGGTGAGGGAATGGGCAAGCTTATCCGGGAAAAGTGCGATTTTGTTGTTAACATCCCAATGGAGGGGGAAATTAGTTCTTTAAATGCTTCGGTGGCAGCTGCAATTGTTATGTACGAGATTCTGAAGCAAAGAAGAAAGTCATGATTGTGCAAAGTTATGACCTGATAAATGTCCATTATTGTGTCGATTATTGTCATGTTTTTATAGGAGATATACAAAAACCGGGCAAAATCTCAGGGGGGAAGTAAAGGCTTGACATAAACCGGGTAGTTTCTTATAATTTATTATGAGTGTCTATCTCTATTTTTTACCATTCTGTATCAAGCCGAAAAGTGGGGGCAATTGTATTGAAAACAAACGTAAAGGCTGAGGTCTATCAAACTTATTCCGGAATGTTAGACGAGGATGTAATACAAGAGGCTAGAGCTGGTAATGAAAAAGCGCTGGAGTATCTTATCAATAAGTACAAAAGCTTTGTTCGGGCAAAAGCCAGAACATATTTTCTAATAGGAGCTGACAGAGAAGATATTATTCAAGAAGGTATGATTGGTTTGTTTAAAGCAATCAGAGACTACAAAGGGGACAAGCTGTCTTCTTTCAGAGCCTTTGCGGAGCTTTGTATTACACGCCAGATTATTACTGCCATAAAAACGGCTACCAGACAGAAGCACATACCTTTGAATTCCTATGTCTCATTAAATAAGCCAATTTTTGATGAAGAATCCGACAGAACTCTGATGGATGTAATTAGTGAGGAGAATATCAGTGATCCTGAAGAGCTTGTTATAAACAGAGAAGAGTTCCTGGGTATAGAAAACAAAATGGGAGAAATACTAAGCTCCCTTGAGTGGGAGGTTTTGACCTCTTATTTGGAAGGCAAATCCTATCAGGAGATTGCCGAGGATTTGGACAGGCATGTCAAATCAATTGACAATGCACTACAGCGAGTAAAACGTAAATTGGAGAAATATCTTGAAGAACAAAAAGCGTAATTTGAAATAAATATGCTAAAATGATATTAGTAGGCCAGTGCCTATTAATATCAAGCTATAAGTGAACAATTTCCCCTTTCACGCAATATGTATATATAGGTAATAGTAAAATAAGTTACTTTTAGCTGGATAATAATTAAAATAATAATTATATTTAATGGAAGATATTAATAAAACCTTAAGGCAACGGGCTTTACAGCTCATTGCCATTTTTATTTATATGGTTACATTTGCATAGTTATATATCTATTTGACCTTTTAATCCACTGATACATTGTGCTATATGAAATTTACCTCTATAGAAATTGGATTCTTACAACATCTGCCAGAATCTTTGCGCTTTTTTCAATACCGAACCGACTGCTGTCAATCATCATATCGTAGCCATCGTATACACTTTTCACTCCGGGGCAGTAACGATGACGATAATTCTCTCTTGCCTTATCTACATCCCTTATCATTTTTTTAGCAGTTTTTATATCCATTTGCAGGACTTCAGTACAATTTCTTAGTCTGCACTCATAAGGTGAATAAATAAATACATTCAGACATCGGGGATGATCCTTTAGTATGTAGCCGGCACACCTTCCAACGATGATGCAGGACTCTTTTTGAGCGAAGTCCCGGATAATATTTGTTTGAACATTAAATATTTCATCCTGAATGTTGGCGACACCCATACCCAATGGATATTTTCTCCTGAAGAAAACAGAATCTGCATTTTCTTCCTCGTTGCTGATTACCGGAATGGGCTGACCCATCCTTTTGGCTGTGGCTTCAACGATATCTCTGTCATAGAATTCCACATTCAGCTCCTGAGACAACTTTTGGGCTATTGATCGTCCAAAGCTGGCAAATTGTCTGGATATTGTAACAACATAGTTGTTCATAAGGTAAACCTCCTTAATGGACTATCTACTTATATAACATAGCAGTAAATGCTTTCATATATAAACCTGCCAAGCCACAAGTGGCTTTTGTACAGGTGCCTGTTATACACAAGTGTTAAGCTATAAGTGGTTTTGACAAACAAATGACATTGATAACAAGCAGGTTGACAAGCAAGTGCATTGATAACAAGCAGGTTGACAAGCATTGACAGGCAAGTGCTTGATACTTCAGCCTTGTCTATGATGCGCGGGCTGTGGTCTTTGGTATCCTGGGATGTGTTTGAATATATCTGACCAGAGAGGACAGTGTAAAGTTAATAATGAAATAAATAATAGCTGCAAAGCCAAACAAAACAAATACATCTGAAACGTTGACCGAACCGGTGCCATTATACCTGTTTGCCGCACTGAGCAGAGTTTTTACTCTGGACATCAGTTCAATAACTGCAATATTTGCCAGATAGGATGAATCTTTAATGGTTGTAATAACCTGACTGAGCAGAGTGGGAATTATATTCCTGTAGGCCTGTGGTAGTACAATGTAGATCATTATCTGAACTGTATTAAAGCCCTGAGAATATCCAGCCTCGAATTGTCCATGTGCCACTGAGTTCAATCCGCCCCGTACAATCTCAGCAATAACTGAAGAGGTAAATAAAATCAGAGCCATTGCACCTTTAAATAAGAGTTTTACTTCTACCGAAGTCAATCCGAACATCTCCCTGGACAGAAATTCCGGAACAGGGAAGAAAACCAGGCAGATAAATATCCACAGCAGCAGGGGGGTATTTCTGAAAATCTCTATATAAGCCACAGCCAACCATTTGAAAACTTTATTGCCTTTATTATTGCAGTAATTCCTGACAAGTGCAAGAATGGAGCCTATCAGTATACCAATTCCAACAGCAACAACAGATATAATAAGTGTAAAGGCTACACCTTTTAAAATGTAGCTTAGAACTGTGGGGTTTTTTAACATTGATAAACTATTATCCAATGTACTCATTGTTTAGCCACCATCCCTTCTGTCAGAGTGTTTTGAACGTCAACTGTCTTTAACTCTCTCTTTTTCAGGGAATTTTCCCAGGTGCTTGCAAGGGTTGAAAGAGGAAAGCAAACAACAAAGAACAGAAGTCCGCTTACCAGGTAAGCAGGTGCATATGCACCACCTGTTGTGGCACCTGTTACAAAGCTGTAAGTCAGAGATATAAGATCTGAACCTCCGATTATGTACAGACAGGAAGTATTTTTAATCAGATTTACAACCTGGTTTGCCATTGGAGGAAGAATGATCTTTATACTCTGTGGTAAAATAATGTAATACATTTTACCTACATAATTAAACCCCTGTGAATCTGCAGCCTCAAATTGTCCCTTTGGAATAGAACCGATTCCGGCCCTGACAACCTCAGACATATATGCTCCGTGATAAACACCAAGAGAAATGGTACCGGTAATTATAATTCCCATGCTTTTTCCTGAAAATGCAAGAGCGTAATACAGGAAGCACAACTGAAGAATAAGCGGTGTGTTTTGTATCAGTTCTACATAAACCCGGCTTATTCCCTTTAAACATTTTTTGCTGCTGGTAGCCATTAATCCAAACAGTATTCCCAGTACCATTGATAACAGCAAAGCGAACAATGCCATTCTACTGGTATTAAATAACCCCAGCAGAAAGGTTGAACGGAATGTCCACACTTTTTCCCATGCAGATATAGAAAATAAACCCTCCATACCATTTCCTCCCGTTAAATCATTACACCATTTACTCCTGATTAGGTTCAAGGAAAATAACCATGGCAGTGAATTTTATAAACAAGGCTTCGCACTAGGCGAAGCCCTGCAGCTAAATTCATTTCCGGAAAACTTATTCCAGTTTGTTTTCTTCAATCAGACCTTTGATAGTTCCGTCTGCCAACCATCCTGTAATCAATTCTTCAATAATTGGTGTCAGACCAGAACCTTTCTTGGTAGCTACACCATAGTTTTGCGGTGAGAACTTTTCTGCAATATATGATCTGCCCTCAGTGTGGTATACTGCAAGGATGGATTTATCCACGCAGAAAGCATCTATTTCCTTAGCACTCAACGCAGTAGATATTGTTGGATAATCATCATACTGATGGAAGGAAACACCGGTGTTCCAGGTTGCAGGATCAAAGGTATCTTCATTAAAATTGTCTCCGCTTATAACTCCAGCTTCAATCATGGCTTTAACCAGTGCTTTTGCTGAAGTTGAACCAGAGGAAACACCAACTTTCTTATTCACTAAATCTGAAAGTGATTTAATTCCGGAAGAGTTTTCAACTAAAACTGTAACATAATCTGTATAGTAAGGTGTTGAGAAATCCCAGTTTTTCTTTCTCTCATCTGTGATTGTAAAGGTTGCAAGTACACAATCAATATCGCCTGAGTCCAGCAGCTCAGTACGAGTAGCAGCTGTTACGGCTGTAAACTCAACCTTAACGCCAAGTTTTTCTGCAATTTTTTTAGCTAATGATATTTCAAGTCCCGAGTATTCTTTTGTTAATGGGTCCTGATAACCAAAGCCGATAACTGCATTCTTTACTCCTACCTTTAATACACCACGGTCTATAATCTTTTGGACATCTTCTGGATATTTTGTATCTGCGTTTGCAGAGGAACCTGTACTTGCAGAGGAGCCTGCACTGGTGGAAGGTGATGCTGTACTGCTTTCGCTGGCCTTATCACCACAAGCTGACAATAGAGATGCAAGCATGAGTATGCTTAGTAATAAACATAAATATTTTTTTAGGTTTTTCATTTTTTATGACCTCCTTTATTTATATAAATATATGAAATAATTGGATTCTCATGGGATTACCTGTCTTAGGCTAATACTGCCGTTATTTCAGGATTATCACTCTTAACGGATTATCTTACTGAGAAATTGCTTAACCCGCTCATTTTCAGGATTTGTAAAGAAGTGCTCGGGTACACCCTCTTCAATAATCTGGCCATCCTCCATAAACACAATCCGGTCGGCAACCTGCCGTGCAAATCCCATTTCGTGAGTGACCACAACCATGGTTATATTTTCCTGAGCCAGATTAATCATTACATCCAGAACTTCCTGAATAGTTTCAGGATCAAGTGCAGATGTGGGCTCATCAAACAGAATGATTTTTGTCTGAGCACACAGAGCACGGGCAATAGCTATACGCTGCTGCTGTCCTCCTGACAGGGTAGTTGGGTAAACGTGAGCCTTTTCTCTTAATCCGACAATATCCAGGTAATGATATGCCAGATCTTCAGCTTCTTTTTTACTTTTCTTATGTAATTTCAGAGGAGCCAGTGTCAGATTTTTTAATACAGTCATATGGGGATAGAGATTAAATTGCTGAAATACCATGGATATTGATTCCCTGACCAGCCTTGTTCTGTTTTTGGGAGTTAATTTCTCTCCATTAATATAGACACTTCCGCTGGTGGGAACCTCCAGAAAATTTAAACACCTGATAGCTGTGGATTTTCCTGAACCTGAAGGCCCGATAATTACCAGTTTCTCACCTTCTGCAACCTCCAGATTCAAATTTTTTAGTACATGAAGATCCCCAAAAAACTTATTTACATTTTCCATCTTGATCATAGTGTCACCTCTTGTTTAAATCCGGAAGGGATTTAATATAAAAAAATGGCGCCTGAAAATTCAGACGCCATTATCTTGAATGCAATTAATTTTAATTGAAAATTCATTTTTTGTCAAGTATTAACAGTTGATTTTTGTTATTTTTTATTCGTGTTATTTAGTATAAACCTACTGTTTTCAATGGTTTCATATTATGTAGTAAATTATGTTTTTGCTTGTAATACATAATCAATTTATTCAGAAAATGAATTATACTAATATTAAGTCTGCAGATATCAACAATTTTTGAAATAAAGTTCTATCAATTGTAAATATAGTTTCTGAAAAAGTAAGGTTAAATATGATAATTGAAAAAGTAAGGTTAAAATATAGTAATTTAAAATAAGTATATGTACCAAAACAGTAAATTACTACATTCTGTTGAGAGGTATTTTATTACTGTAACAAGGTATATGCGATAAAATGAACAGATTAAAAAACATAAAATGAAATAAAGAAAATAGTCCTAAAACCGGAGGGGCGCAGAATAAAGGAAAACAGGACAGAGGAAAACGCAGAAGGTTAAAAAAAGGCTGGAAACCTCTCTGTATGTATTTATATGTATTTATGTATTTAGGGTGGAATAGAATCTGGTGGTAACTGTAAAAATGAGTTTCTCAAGATAAACAGATTGTTAACTTTTGGTTGACTCAGAAATGAAATGGTTCTTGTTATTTCCGGGAAGTGATAACAATTGATTAGGTTTATCGGGAAACTCCTGCCGGTATTTTGGTACAGCATGAAGTGTATCTGTATTCCATTTTTGGGTGACGATTACTATTTACAAATGATTTAATTTATAAAGATTAATTGAAAAGGTAAATTTCACTTTGTATAAGTTAATTCCACTGTTTATAATTTAGGGAGGTGCAATAACTTTTTTAATTAGGCTTGATTTCTTAATTCAGAAAAAGAAAAATTTTACTATAGACATAATGTCAGGCCTGTGGTATAATCTTTCGCGTGGGTTAAAGTCCTGTAATATGAAATTGCGGGCATATACAGGTAAAATTAAGTAGGACTAAGGCCCGTTGAACTTAACTATTTGCGGGTGTAGTTCAATGGTAGAACCTCAGCTTCCCAAGCTGATTGCGTGGGTTCGATTCCCATCACCCGCTCCAGATATAGAATTTAAAGTAGTAATTGATAGTTTAAGCAATATGTTTTAATTGCTTGAAATCAGGACCCGGGTGAGGGCAAAGTCACATTAGGTAAATATACGCTCCCATAGCTCAGTAGGCAGAGCGCATCCATGGTAAGGATGAGGTCATCAGTTCGATTCTGATTGGGAGCTCCAAAAGAAATACCTCCGACAAAAGTTCGGAGGTATTTCTTTTGGCGAGCTCTGATTAGGCTAAAGAGAGGACCTCAATGCATGAGGTGAAGCGCTCACACAAAAAAATAAAACCCAGGGCTATATCCCCCTGAGTTTTTATATCTTTCAAAAGGAATCAGCATTTGTGACTTTTATTTCCACAGAAGCAACAGAATAAAATAAAAAGAATTATTAATACCCATATGAAGTCGTTGTCTCTTGAACAGCCAGAGTGTGCATTATCAAAAAACCCCCCACGAACAGCATCTTCATTTTCTGACATATTCTTACCCTCCTTGTATAGAAATGCAAATAAAGCGTCATTACTAACACTAGTATCATATTATTCACTACAGGCGCTATGTGTTACAAAATACTAATATTATTAATTTGCACTGGTATGGGATTACATAAGAGTATTGGTATAGGACTACAAAAGAGTACCGGTATGGAGTTTTCAAAGAGTAATATACAATGAATGATTTCAGGCATTGAAAATATAGCAGTTTTACATTATAGTTCATGTATACTTCTTTTAACCAATTGAACAATTAAAAGCTAAGTGTTAATATTTCAGAATTAATTTTATTCTATATGGGTTTTAATCTCAAAATTATCGTATGTTAATGGCCTAATAATGAATTAATGTGAAGCATATAGATTTAATTTCATATAAATCCGTTTAAATTGAGGCTTATACTTTCGCATATAATGACGAAAAAGTTGGAGATGAAAAATGACAGGAAAAACACATGTGAAAGCTGGGGTGCTGATTTATATTATATTGACTATATTACCATTATGTGCAGCAGCTCCATTTGCAGGAAAGCTTTCACTAACTATATATACTTTTATTGGTGTAATGATAGGATGTGTCTGGCCTGATGGAGACACACCAAAAAGTAAGATGAATCGATATAATCCGGTTACGAGGTTAGCAACGACTCCTGTAAAATTGATATCAAAAATAGGTATTAATTTTGTTAAATTCATGTTGAGTTTTGGCATTGGGGTAATGCTAATAGTAAACGGAGAATTTGTTGCTCAAATAACTCAATTGTCAGGAACAACGGTTTATATAATTGGTGGTGTTTTTATTCTGTTATACTTTGTTAAGGCTAAATATTTTAAAGTGATACCATTTGTAGGGTGGATATATAAACTGATAATTTCAGCAATTAGAGCAATAGCTGATAAAATTAATTACATTATTATCAGACTTGTATATATTGGCATAGGAGCAGCTATTGCAGTATATAACTGCTTCAACCAAAATAATATAATAATTTATTTGATAGCAATTTTTATTGGGCTTACAGCGGTATTTCCTCACAGAACCTTTTTACATTCAATTGAAGGAATTATTTTATTTTCAATATCGGCAGTATATTTTGGCAGCTACATAAAAATGCCGGAAGTCGGTTATGCAGCTGTAATTGGTTATATCAGCCACATATTTATGGGAGATTTATTCACAAACAGCGGTATTGTAATATTTTCATTTCCCTATCTCCTTAATAAGGTTAGTTTTGTTAAAAGAAACAAAAAACTCAGTAAAATCTTGCGCAGATTAACAGTAAGGATAAGAATTCCCCTTATGAAAACTTATACTAAGAGAGGGTACTGGGTAGAAAAGCTGTACATAGCAGTCCTGGCTATTTTCGCCATACTGGCATATTTATATCCTTTTAATTTGACAATAAAAAGATAGAAATAAATAAATAAAATAGATAGATGTAAAAAGAAAAAGAATGGTTAATGACTAAAACCAATAAAGAGAGGATATGTCATATGAAGCAGGTTACAGCAGCAATAATCAGAAAAAACGATAAAATACTCATTTGCCAGAGAGCTGCAGATGATGAATGCGACATGCTATGGGAGTTTCCCGGAGGAAAGCTGGAGGAAGGTGAAACTACTGAACAATGTATTATACGAGAGATCCGTGAGGAGTTGGAACTTGAAATCAAGGTTCTGGGCATTTTCACTGAGAGTATCTACCGATATGAGGACAAGGAAATAGCATTTACAGTTTTTAACGCAGAAATTACCGGAGGGGTTATGAAGCTGAATGTGCATAATGCAGCGAAATGGGTATCTGTAGAGGAACTTTACAACTATAAATTCATGCCTGCAGATATAGAATTTGTAGATAAGCTTACTCTGAAACATAAACAGCTTGCTAAACTTAACAATGTTTGAATCTCAAAAATAAGAACAAAAATTCTGACTTTTGAGACTCATAATACTATAAAGTTATTTCTGCTTATTGTATAATTAATGCGTAATTATTTGAAGCAAGTTATTTATATCTTTGTTATTATTTAGTTAATATCAAATAAAACAACAGGCATAAATTACAGATAATACTCAGATAATACTTAAACAATACTTAGATAATTCATCTGTGGTTATTGTTTTTATGATGTAAGGAAGGAAGTTCATATGGGGAAATACACATTGGATATGAAAAGGTATGCTGCTCTTGCCAGAGCAGTATCAGCAGAAAGTGCAGTACTACTGAAGAATGATAACAATGCGCTGCCTGTTAGGGCCGGCGAAAAGGTTGCAGTTTTTGGAAGAATTCAATTTAATTATTACAAAAGTGGAACTGGTTCAGGAGGAATGGTAAATACACAGTATTCAACCGGAATTCTCGACGCCTTAATGAGATGCAGTGATATTACCGTTGATAAAGAACTGCTTGCTACATATGAGAAATGGGTTGAGGAAAATCCATTTGATTCGGGAAAAGGTTGGGGACAGGAACCCTGGTCACAGCGGGAAATGCCTTTAAGTGATGATATTGTTGAAGCAGCAGCCAGGCGTTCTGATATTGCCCTTGTTATTATTGGGCGTACTGCCGGAGAGGATCAGGACAATAGTGCGGAAAAAGGAAGCTATCTGTTGAGTGACCTGGAGGAGGAAATGCTTCAAAAGGTTTGCAGTCACTTTAAGAGGACAGCTGTGGTTCTCAACGTGGGCAATATTATAGATATGAAATGGGTTAATAAATATAACCCACAGGCTGTGCTTTATGTCTGGCAAGGTGGTATGGAAGGCGGAAACGGCGCTGCTGATGTGCTTACCGGGAAGGTTAACCCATGCGGGAAGCTGACTGATACAATTGCATGGGATATTTCGGATTACCCTTCGACAGCTAATTTCGGAGGCAACAAAGAGATATTTTACACAGAGGATATATATGTAGGATACAGGTATTTTGAAACCACAGCCAGGGAAAAGGTACTCTATCCCTTTGGGTTTGGCCTGTCTTATACTCAGTTTTCCTCAGAAATATCAAGTTTTTATGATGATACCGACAAAGTGTCTTTTTCAGTTGCAGTCACTAATGTTGGAAGGGTCCCGGGTAAACAGGTAATTCAGGTATATGTCTCGGCACCCCAGGGAAGTCTGGGCAAACCTGCCAGATGTCTGGTTGAGTTCAGGAAGACTAAATTGTTACAGCCGGGTGATACAGAAGTACTTAAGTTTACAGTAATGAAAAGGGAAATGGCATCATATGATGACAGCGGCTGCACAGGACACAAGTCCTGCTTTGTCTTAGAAGCGGGAATATACAATATTTATGCTGGAAGTGATGTGAGAAGTGCAGCACTGGCAGGAAGCTTTGAAATTGAAGAAACTGTTGTAACTGAGCAGCTTCAGGAGGCAGTTGCTCCGGTGAAGCCCTTCACAAGACTAAAGGCAGTTGAAACACCTGACGGTATTACCTTCACGAAAGAGGAGGTACCAAGAAGGACAATTGACCTGCCAGCACGGATCAAGGCAGACAGGCCTGCTGATATACCATATAAAGGCGATATGGGAATACGTCTGGAGTCGGTGTACGATGGCAAAGCTTCTCTTGAAGATTTTTTAAGTCAGCTCTCAGACGAGGATATGGCCTGTATTGTGCGGGGAGAAGGTATGTGTTCTCCAAAAGTAACACCGGGAACTGCTTCTGCTTTTGGGGGAGTGACTCCTGGGTTGCAGAAGTTTGGTATACCCATAGGCTGCTGTGCAGACGGACCCTCCGGTATACGAATGGACTGCGGAACCCGAGCTTTCAGCCTGCCTAACGGAACTGCCATTGCAGCAACCTATAACACAGAACTTGTAGAAGAATTATTTGAAATGCTGGGGCTTGAGCTTAGATTAAATAAAATTGATACTTTGCTGGGACCTGGTATGAACATACATAGAAATCCTTTAAACGGAAGGAATTTTGAGTATTTTTCCGAAGACCCATATTTGACAGGTAAGATGGCTGCGGCTCAGCTGCGGGGTCTGCACAGGTACGGTACTACCGGAACCATTAAGCACTTTGCTGCAAATAACCAGGAGTACAGACGCCATTCTATTGACTCTATAGTATCTGAAAGAGCATTAAGAGAAATTTACTTAAAAGGGTTTGAAATTGCGGTAAAAGAAGGAGACGCATTCCTGGTAATGTCAACCTACGGTTCGCTAAATGGTTTCTGGACTGCAGGAAATTATGACCTTTTGACTACTGTTCTTCGTAAAGAGTGGGGATTTAACGGAATGGTCATGACCGACTGGTGGGCAAAAATTAATGATGAAGGTGAAGAAGGACGTCCCAATAACACGGCAGCCATGATCCGAGGGCAAAATGATGTATATATGGTGGTGGACGATTCTGAGTCCAACAGTGCTGATGACAATACGCTTGAGGGATTACGAAATGGAACTATTACCAGGGGAGAGCTGCAAAGAGCTGCCGGAAACATATGCCGTGCGCTTATGAGGCTGCCTGTTATGGAAAGATATCTGGGAAGATGTTCTGAAGAAGAAATTGAAGCTTTAAGCAGCTCTGGAAATGAAGATGTAACCAATTTGGATATTGACTGCATCCCTGTAGGGAAGGAACTGAAAATTGATGCGTCGGGTACTAAGACAGACAGGGGGGCGGATGTTGTTTTCGGTCTTGACTTTACTGAGGAGGGGGATTACAGCCTGATCATTAATGTCAGAGCTACTACCCATGAACTTGCACAGATGCCTTTATCGGTATTTTTGAATCAAAAACTTGTACAAATTCTGAATATTAACGGTACTAATGGGGAATGGGCAGTTTATACAGTGGATTTAGGTACAATTAAACCTAAGAAAGCCATTATAAGACTATTCTTTGGACAAAGTGGTATGGAACTGGCCGAGCTGAAGGTAGCCCGGAGATAGCTTAAACAGAAAGTACCAGGATTATTTTAAAAACCAGGGCTATAAAGAGAATATAAATGTATTATCAAAGGACAATTACAATAAATAAATTCATTTCGCGCACAACCAAGGCGAAATGAATTTATTTATGTCCTGTGGCGTATATTAAAGGATAACCAGGCTAAAGATCATCAGAAATACGCCCGAAGTTTTGACGGAATTCAAGAGGAGTCATTCCGGTAAATTTTTTAAATACATTGTTAAAATGATTTTGGTAATTATATCCCAGAGCAAAAGAAATTTCCTGTATAGATTTGTTTGTAAAAATCAGCAGATTTTTTCCTTCTTCCACCCTTATCAGGTTAATATTCTCCATAAGGGATAAATTTGTTTCCTTTTTTATGAGGCTTGACAGATAAACTGCATTAAGATTGACGTACTCTGCAAGCTGGTTTAATGTGATTTTCTCCTTGTAATGACTCTTAATGTATTGCATTACACGTTTAATATGCAAAGACAGATTGGTGGTATTTGATATGGAAACTAAATAAGCAATATTTTCCAATAAATTTGCTGTTTTCAGAAGGAGTTCCTGTGGAGATTTCAAATTATGCAAACCTTCAGAAAAGTTAGCTAATAAGTTTATTATTCTTTTGTAGGGTGCATTAACCTGCAGAGCAAAAATGCATGAAAAGGAGCAGATAATAAGGCATTTATTTTTCAGGGAGCGGTAGTTCTCATCCACTGCTTTAGTGTTCCAAAATAAGCTTGAATTGTCGTTTAACATATCAATAATGTTATCCATGTGGCCTTGCATGATATTTTCCTTTAATTTAAGGCATAAACCATATAGGGAATCATATTCCTCATTCTCTATGATATTTTTCTTATCATCCTTGAAATCATAGGAAATAGGGGACAAATAGGGACCACTGTTTCCGCATTGCTCAACCGGAGAATACCACACCTGTTCAACCGATTGACTCAAAGCCAGTAAAAGCTTACCAAGATGCTGTAACCTTTCTTCTGAAACAATGGGCAAGGTTCTTAATAGGTTGCTGAACTGAACTCTTTTATGAAGGGGAAGAGACATAGTTTTATAATCTCATCTGCTGATTTCTTATCTGGTAAATAAGGCACCAGGGGACCTGCTACATAGGCTCCTGTGGTATTTTTTCCGACAATAACAGGTACAATTAAATATACAAGGAACCATGTGGTTTTAAAGATGAACAATTTATTATCATTTTCTACTGGTTTTAAAAACAGTGACTCGAGAAATTTAACAACCTCTTGTATATCCCCATACTCTAGTATTAAAGAATAATTATAGTTTTCAGAGAATAAAGAAGGATATTTTTTCAGATCGTCTACAAACATTACAGGTATATTGGTAGTTATGGTGTATGTATTGATAATCTTATTGATAGTACTTCTTTCGTGCATAAATATTCCTTTCTTACTGTAATTGTAGCAAAAGTACATTAATTTTTTGTAAAAAATCTTAATTTTAATTATATATGATTGTATACAAAATGCTACAATAATTACAATATTTTTACTGTACAGCTATAAAGATTTATAATTCCCTGGGGAGTTCTGTATGACGAAATTACGGGTAAGTATATTTGATTGCAGATGCGGAGATGTAGTGGCTAAAGACGTAATTAGTGATAGAGGATTAATTTTAGCAGCTGAGAATCTGGTACTTAACGATTTTATTATTTCAAAATTGAAGACAATAGGTATTAAATCTATTTGGATATATAAGGATAACGGAAGTACATATAGCTATTATGAAAAAAAGAAAAAGTTCGTTTCCAGCTATAAGGAAACCGTGTTAACTGTAAAAAATCTACTGAATAATCTTGCTACTGGCAAACGGTTTGAATATTATGAAATAAAACGTATAGCTGAAACAATGTACAAAAATTTGGATGGTATAGATACTATAATACAATATCTCAATGAAATTAAGGGATATGATGATTACACCTATACTCATTGTGTCAATGTGGGATTCTATTCAATGTTGATTGGCAGAAGACTCCACATGCCGGATTCAAAGCTGATTGATCTTATACAGGCCGGTTTGCTGCATGATATCGGAAAAATAAAAATTGACAATAAGCTTCTCAATAAAAAAGGAAAATTAACAGAAGAGGAGTTTGATACTATAAAAAAGCATAGCTTATTAGGCTATGAGATACTAAAAGATTCACCATATATAGGGACAGAGATAAAGAAAGCGGTACTCATGCATCACGAAAGAATGGATGGTTCAGGATATCCATATGGCATAAAGAATAAGGAAATCTGTGAATATGCAAGAATTGTAGCTATTGCAGACGTTTATGATGCAATGACCTCTGACCGCCCTTACAAGAAGAAAGCTACACCCTTTGATGCTTTCCACATGTTCCTTACTTCCGGCTTATGCTCTTTTGATACACTGGCTATGAATACACTTTTACTGAATTTTTCAACGCATCTTGTAGGTGCAAAAGTTGAGCTGGATAATGGAGATGTGGGGGAAATTGTATACATACCTCCCCATGAAGTGATAAATCCCATAATAAGGGTTGGTTCCACTTTTCTTAAGGTTACCAGAACTCAAAGTCCCAAAATAGTAAGTTTTGTTTAAAATTACAGCTATTCTCTCTGCTGTAATTAAAAAAAATAGGGGGTTATTGCCGGTGCCCCCTATTTTTTATATGTTACATAATATTTAATTGTTTTACATTGGTATTATTTTTCTACAAGAACTTCTGTTGCGATGCTACTTTCCATAAATAGTTCATAATACTTTATTGCATTATCTTTATTACATTATTGCAACAGGTTCATCAGGCTTGTATCATCTAATATTTCATCTGTATTGTTAAAAAACTTCAGGTAATTACTTATAAGTTCTGAAACATTTACTGAATTTTCAGTATTAACTTCAGGAATATCTACAACTATATCCTGATTAATTTTTGTGATGGAACTGTTAAATTCAATTTCAAATTTAATAATACTATTATCTTCATCTTTAATATAACTTGCTATGTAGTCTTCATCTGAAAGTGATTCATATTTTTCTATAGCATTGATTATTTGATTTGTGTCAATAACAAACTCCATAGTTCCCTTCTGACTAACGATGTAACCGTCCTTATTTATGCCGAACTCGATATCAATACCCTTGTCACCCAATATTCTTACATCCTTAAGAACTGACATTACTTTGTCCCAGTCTTCCAGGAACTCCGGAAGGTCGGTTTTAAACTGGTCAAATGCTTTATTTATTTCGCCTTGTGTCTTAAGTCTTTCCCTGTATGGAAGATTTGACAATCGTACCGAATCAAGGGCAATGTTCTTTAAAAATTCCATTGCACGTTCATTTTGAACAAAGTTTGTAACTGAATATGATAAAAGTTTTTTGAAATTGGTATCATCAAGTTTAAGGTTATATACAGTTACAGTCTGATTGTCAACAGTTTGGGTTCCTTTTTTTGTGACAATTGAGAATCCAGGGTTAAATTCCTTGGCGTAATCCTTAATAAAGTCTATAAGCTTCGGAGTCAGGCTGCTGTAGTATTTAATAAGCTCCTTTGAATAAAAGGCGCCAGTTGTGGATTTATCAGTCAGGATTTCTCCTATATCCATAACAAGATATTCCTTGTTGGATATGCCAGATTCGCCATTAACCGGTAAAAACTCCGATAGTATCTGTGGAACCTTCACTATTTGATTAATCTTTGGGTTTTCACCTGTGAAATCAACATCATACCAGACGGATAAATCTGTGCTGATTCCATCCATACTAATTTTTACATCACTTTGGGATTTGGCAATAGTCTTTTCCTTATTACTTGTTGCTTTTTGATTAACAGCTATTTTCATTCCGTTAACCAGTGAAGCTATTTGCTCGAAACTTTCCTTTTCACTGGCATCTAATCCCTCAGCGGCTATTTTAAATGCTACTTCTGTTTTAGTTTCATAGGAATTAATGTCAGATTGCTTGCAGAGAGCATTTAAAAGCGTTAGCTCATCAACAGTGCAGCCAACCAGAAAGGTCAGACTTAAAGCTAAAACTACTACCAGAGACACAACTTTTCTAATACTTTTTTTCATAAAACACCTCCATAACAATAAAATTTTAGCACGCTTTTACAATAATGTAAATTTGTACCACATGCAGAAATAAAATAACTGGGTATTCTTTTTCCCAATAATGATAAAAATATATATTAATTATATTATTGGAGGTACAGTTATGGCAAGAAAAGAATATCCTGACCAAAGAAAGGCCAGAGTGAAAACAAGTGAAGGTCAGGTCCCCGATCCTCAGCATGATGTTAGTGGTGATTCCAAGCCATCCTATAAAAAACATAAGTAGCAAAAGTTTCTATCATGAAGTTAACCCTTTTCGTCAGGAAAAAGCCAACGAAAGGGGTTTTCTAATGTCAAATAAAAACGAATTAAACAAAGCCAATTTTTTTTTCAATATAAAATAAAACATATATTCACATTTAGCATTGAAAATTAGCATTGAAAATGTGACAGAATGTGATAAAATAATCCTGTGTTTCAAGCATAATAACAAATTATACACCTTTTTTCATATTATTCCTTTTCCTGTCTTGTATAAGCAAACATGAAATGGATAATATAAAATTGGTTAAAAAGTACAGGAGGAAAGCCTAATGAGTTTTTTAGAGAATAAGTTCCAGCTGCAAAAAAGCGGAACCGACGTGAAGACAGAGTTTGTAGCCGGTTTAACTACTTATTTTACGATGGCGTACATCATTTTTGTAAACCCTGCTATACTGGGACAAACAGGTATGCCTAAAGGTGGTGTTTATGTTGCTACAATACTAGCAGCAGTTATCGGTACACTTGTAATGGGACTGTTTGCCAATGTTCCATATGCACAAGCTCCAGGTATGGGTCTGAATGCATTTTTCACCTTTACAGTATGTTTCGGATTGGGATATACCTGGCAGCAGGCACTTGCGATGGTATTTATTTGCGGTATCATCAATATTCTTATTACTGTAACACAAGTAAGAAAAGCAATAATCAAAGCAATTCCTGAATCTCTTCAATTTGCAATCGGAGGCGGTATTGGTCTCTTTATATCTTACATAGGTTTTAAAGATGCCGGTTTCCTGAAATTTACCTCTGAAGCAAAACCCGGGTCACCATTAACAATAATGGGGGATAGCGCAGATGCAGCTACTGTAGTTGCAGGTGGAGCAAATGTTGTTCCGGCTTTTGTTAACTTCTCAAGTCCAGCAGCTCAGCTGGCATTAATAGGTCTGGTGATAACAGTAGTACTTTTGATTTTAAAGGTCAGGGGTGCCATATTAATAGGAATTATCTCCAGCACCATTATTGGTATTCCTATGGGTGTTACAAGCTTTTCTTTCAGCAATTCATATAATCTATCAGATATATCACAGACTGCTTTAGCCCTTGATTTTGCTGGTTTATTCAAAGATCCTGGTAAAATAGCAGTTGTGTTGGTAACTATACTTTCTTTCAGCCTATCGGATACTTTTGATACCATTGGTACGTTTATAGGTACAGGAAGAAAAAGCGGAATATTCGATGATAAGGATGAAGCAGAATTATTTGCTGGAAAAGGCTTTAAATCAAAAATGGACAAAGCTCTCTTTGCTGATGCTACAGCAACCTCAATAGGAGCACTTCTTGGAACTTCCAATACAACAACTTATGTTGAGAGTGCAGCTGGTATAGGAGCCGGAGGAAGAACAGGACTTACATCTGTATTTACCGCACTGCTGTTTGCAGTCAGCCTTGTTTTTGCTCCTTTGGCAAGTATTATTCCAGGAGCCGCAACTGCACCGGCGTTGATTGTTGTTGGAATAATGATGATGGGGTCCTTTGCAAAAATTAAGTGGGATGACTTTGATGAGGCTATCGCAGCATTCTTTACTGCTGCAGTAATGCCTTTCGCCTACAGTATTTCTAACGGTATAGCAGCAGGCTTTATCTTCTATGTTATTATGAAAGTATGCAAGGGTAAGGCTAAAGAAGTCCATCCAATTATGTACATTGTTACAGGCTTGTTTATATTAAACTTTGTAATAACTGGATACATGAAGCTGTAATTTAATAGAATAATAAAATAAAAAAATACGGAAAAACACTGGACATGAATTTGTATCAACCATAAAATGGTTAGAATAAAATCTGACTATTGCAGGTTGTTATAAATCAGCTTCCAGTGTTTTTATTTTAGATTTTCAGTGATTGAAGTAAAATAATGGAGGAATACTGCCAAAGTGGATAATATGCTTTTGTATGGCAAAGTATAAAATTTATGGAGTTAAAACATTTATTTTATTTATATAAAAATATATGGAAATATACAGGATTATGTAGTATGATGTTATAGATAAACACATTAATATGTAAAGGGAGATATATATGAAAATAATGGACAGATACCAGGCTGGAATTAATCTTGGAGGCTGGATATCTCAGTACAGAGAATATAATTTTGAGCATTTTGATACTTTTATTCAACGAAAAGATATTGAACAGATTGCAGCATGGGGATTTGACCACATAAGACTTCCTTTTGACTATCCACTTTTTGAGGATGATGCATTACCATACCAATACAAGATAGATGGTTTTAAGTACATAGATAACTGCCTGAACTGGTGTAAAGAATTTGGACTGAACCTGGTTCTGGATTTGCACCGGGCTCCCGGATATAGCTTCGATTCACTGGAAAATAATACACTGTTTGAGGACCAAAAGCAGCAGGATAGGCTTATCAAGCTGTGGGAAGCCATAGCAGGCTACTATGTTAATGAAAGAGATAATCTTCTTTTTGAGCTTTTAAATGAAATAGTAGAGCCGGACAGTACACGATGGAACCTGCTGTCCAAAAAACTGGTTGCTGCTATAAGGGCAATAGACAAAGAAAGATATATCATTATTGGCGGAAATAATTATAACGCTGTTTCGGAACTGGAAAATCTTGACATACTGGAAGACGATAGGATAATTTATAATTTTCATTTCTATGAACCAATGGTTTTTACTCATCAAAAGGCACATTGGTTTGAAATGACAAGACTGCTTGATATGGAACAGAATTATCCCGGAAAATGTGTTGGAATAAAAGAGTTCTGTGAAAAATATCCCCAATTTGAATCCATCATGGAAATGGACAATGTTACCATGGATAAATCCCTGCTGGAGAGTTATCTTCAGCCAGCAATAGACTTTTTGAATAAAACTGGAAAACCTCTGTATTGCGGGGAATATGGTGTCATAGATCACGCTCCTGCACAGGATAGAATAAACTGGCATAAGGACCTTATAAGTATTCTCAAGGAGCTAAAAATTGGCAGGGCATGTTGGAGCTACAAGCTGATGAATTTTGCAATTGTAGACAGAAACAGCCAGGTGGTTTCAGAGGAACTGGTAAAAGTTATAAGTGATAAGTAATAAATAATTAATAATAAATTAGGGCGAATTAATACATTGCCAGTAAAAAATATATGTTTTTTAAAGGTATTTTACAACTGAATTGGGCAGGGGTGAACGCTTAAGAAGTTTAAATAAATTAGTAAGCCCGGGAATATGATAACTGGCATAAATAATCAGATAACTGCTTTAATGCCGCAAGACCAGTGACAAACTTGCGGCATTTTTGCGGTGTTTTTTTCGGTATATATAACTTGTATGCTATTTCTTGTTCAAACTGTCAATATAAGAGTTTATTTTATCAATTAATTCCGAATAAATTTTATCTATAGCTTCCGGATTTATTTTCTCTCCAATAGCAGCCTGAACCATATCTTGCAGTTCTTTTGCTTTAGAAAGAAAAGATATACCGGAGGCAATGGTTTCCTTGTATTTGGCTTTTATAGAGGCAAGCTCATCCCTGTACTTTTCATCTGTTCCAGGAGTAACGGCCAGGTCATAAATATCTATAACTTCATCACTGGTTCTTACAGGCAGAAACTCATGGGGAGCAGTACTATCAAATAGCGCCAAATCCAGCTCTGGTATAATTATCATATCCACACTTTGAGGATCAAAACTGCAGTGGTACACTTCAACATCAAAGCCTCTTTCCTGAGCAGCTGCAGCAATCTTTTTCAGATATGTGGACTTTCCGGAACCTGGGCGTCCTTTAATAAAGTATCTTTTTCCTATGTTCTTTGTAAGGTCCATTATGAAATTTACTGCGCCTTTATAAGTGGATCCTCCAAAAAACCTGTTTTTTGCGATACCTTTTTTTCTTAAAGGAAGCTTACCAAAAAATTTCTCAATTGTGGCTTCTGTAAATTCGTTGAGTTTGTTAAAGTCAATGTTATCAATGTATATTTTTTCCCATTCATCATGTATATCAAGGGCTTCTTTCAGCTGAGCATAGGCAGATTCATAACAATCCTGGATTTTACTTTTTATTTGTGTTAGAATATCGTCACTAAGCGGAGAGGATCTGACTGATGCCTCATTTGTTAAACTGATTATTTCACCGTTTTGAATTAATGCTATCGCCTGGGCGATATGTTCAGAGTCACCATCAACTACAGCAATATCCAATGACGGAATAATTACAGCTTCTATTTCATTTACATCGTAGGGACAGTGAATAAACTCGATATCATAGCCCTTTATAAACCAGTTAATACCAATATTTTTCATTAGAAGAGATTTGTCTTTTTCTGAACCATTCTTCAATATATAGAGCTTATCAATACCGTTGATATTATCATCAAAGTAGCTTACAAAGCCACGAGCCGAAATAGCCCCGGCAAAATAATTACAGATTTTCGCAGCCAAAAAGCATTCCACCTTTCACAAAAAATACACTTCAGTATATAGTGTATGCACTGAGGTATTAAAATGCTAAGAAATGTATCCTTTTGCAATTTTGATTATATACTAATTCGCTTTTTATAATTTATTAGTTTATTGCATTAAAATTTATACAAAAATATAATATATTATAAATCTTGCACTGGAAGATATATTTGCTTAATCAGATGTAAAATAATGTTCTGTATTAGAATATAAACATGAAATTCTATAAACTTGAAATTGCATATTAGAACTAAAAATTTTGAATTTAAATTAAAAGAATGTTGATATTTATAATTTACTGTGTTAAGATAGTTGGTGAAAAAATTAACTAAATCTATTGCTTACTTATTGAATCAGAATTTCGAATTAATAAATCCCGAATTTCTGTTTCAGTTATGAATAGTAGATTGTTCATGGCTTGAGAAATCAATTTATTAATATTTTTAGTTAAAAAGCGCAGAATAAATTAGGTGAGTAATGGATATCAAGTTAAGAAAATTTCCAAGACATTACAAAAATACTACTCATTACAGCAGTATATTTTATAAATTGAAGGGAGAATTATGATGACTACGAACAAGAAGTTACTAGCGTGGGTAAAAGAAGTGGCTGACATGTGTCAACCAGACCAGATTTACTGGTGTGATGGTTCTCAGGAAGAAAATGACCGTCTTATTAAAGAATTAGTTGATGTTGGATTGGCAAAACCTTTGAATCCTGAAAAGCGTCCTGGATGTTACGCTTTCAACAGTGACCCATCCGACGTTGCCCGTGTAGAGGACAGAACATATATTGCTTCAAAGACTAAAGAAGAAGCTGGTCCAACAAATAACTGGATAGACCCAGTTGAATTAAAAGAAACCATGAAGGGTTTATACAAGGGTTGTATGAAGGGAAGAACTATGTATGTAATTCCTTTCTCAATGGGTCCTATAGGTTCTCCAATTTCAAAGATCGGTGTTGAAATTACTGACAGTGCTTATGTTGTAATCAACATGCGTATCATGACTCGTATAGGTAAGAAGGTGCTGGATGCACTTGGAGAAGACGGAGATTTTGTTCCATGCTTACATTCAGTAGGTGCTCCACTTGCTGAAGGAGAAAAGGATACAAAATGGCCATGTGCTCCTATCGAAAAGAAATATATCAGCCATTTCCCTGAAGAAAAAACAATCTGGTCCTATGGTTCAGGTTACGGTGGAAATGCTCTTCTTGGTAAGAAGTGTTTCGCTCTTCGTATTGCATCAGTTATCGCTCGTGAAGAGGGATGGCTTGCAGAACACATGCTTATTCTGAAAATTACAGATCCTAAGGGTAATGTTAAGTATATCTGTGGTGCTTTCCCAAGCGCATGCGGAAAGACCAATCTGGCTATGTTGGTTCCAACAATTCCTGGTTGGAAAGTTGAAACAATCGGTGATGATATAGCCTGGATGAAGTTTGGAAAAGATGGCAGATTGTATGCTATCAACCCAGAAGCAGGTTTCTTTGGAGTTGCACCTGGAACTTCATATGATTCAAATCCAAATGCTATGCGTAGTATTGAAAAGAACACCATATTCACAAATGTTGCTGTAACTGATGATGGAGATGTATGGTGGGAAGGCATGGGAGTAGATGCTCCTGCTCACTTGATTGACTGGAGAGGAAATGATTGGACTCCTGGTTCAGAAACTCCAGCTGCACATCCAAATGCTCGTTTCACTGCTCCTGCTGCACAGTGTCCTGCTATAGCTCCTGAGTGGGAAGATCCTGCAGGTGTGCCAATTTCAGCTATATTAATTGGTGGACGTCGTCCAAGCACAATTCCATTGGTACACGAGAGCTTTGATTGGAAGCACGGTGTATTCCTCGGCTCTATAATGGGTTCAGAAATCACTGCTGCTGCTATATCAGACAAGATAGGTCAAGTTCGTCGTGACCCATTTGCAATGCTTCCATTCATAGGTTACAATGTATGTGACTATTTACAGCACTGGTTGGATATCGGAGCTGCTACTAGCGAAGATAAACTTCCAAAGATATTCTATGTTAACTGGTTCCGTAAGGATAAGAACGGTAAGTGGTTGTGGCCAGGTTATGGCGAAAACAGCCGTGTTCTTAAGTGGATTTGTGAAAGAGTATCAGGTGAAGGTAAGGCTGTTAAGACTGAAATCGGTTACATGCCAACACCAGATGCTATTGATACTACTGGCCTTAATGTATCAGCTGAAGATATGGCTGAGCTTCTCAAGGTTAATAAGGAAGAATGGCTCAAAGAAGTTGAATCAATTAAAGAACACTATGCTAAATACGGCAGCAAGTTGCCTGCTGAATTATCAAATCAGTTAGCTGCTCTCGAAGCTAGATTGAAGGCATAATAAAAATAAATAAACTTCAGAAGCATAAACCCCGTCGGGATGATTACCCGTCGGGGTTTTGTTGATGTGCAAAATTATGAACGTTATCCGTAATCCCTCCAGTCGAGGTTGCGATCTGAAAGTTACCACTCCTTCTTGTAAAATTTAGTGTGATAACTTCAGTTTACATGTATCGGGCATTATGCTTCATTTTTTTACCCTATGTTTAGTATAGAGCTTTTTTTGTTCCACCCCAACTTTTGGCATAGAGTCCGTTTTTATTCCACCCCGACCTTTGGCATAGAACCCACTTCTTAGTTATATGGTAACACTAAGCAAAGAGCCGGTTTCATTTTATTTCATAGTTAGATAGAATTTTTTACGATGTTATTTATGATAAAAAACATAGATATTATTGGAAATATATAGAATATGTATTACAATGCTAATATAATTATTGAAGAAATGGATGACGGGGTGATAAAGTGTTTAGATTCCATGAGGATTTATATACCGATGTAAGAATTGAGAATGTTTTTGTAACAAATATAACTTTTACATTGGGCAAAATCAGTGAATATAAAATAAGAAATTATAAGGCGGCTTTTGTAAGGATATATGATGGTAAAAGATGGTTTTATTCATCAACCTCGCAAGTCGGGCAGATTCAGGAGGAAATTGATAAGTTAAGCAGAATGGCTGAGCCTAACCCGTGTATAAATCAGGATGCTATCATAAAAAAGTTTGAAGTAAACAAAGGCCAGTTTATTAGTTTCAAAGACAATGATATTTCAAAAGTACCTGAGGAGGATAAACTCAATCTGCTGAAGGATATGTTTCCGGTTATAACTGAAAGCAGTTACATAAAAAGCTGGACAGCCAGGTATATTGATTGCAGAAAGGTTAAGGAGTTTTACTCAAGCAGGGGGGCAGATATCAAATACGATACCCAAAGATGCGGTATTTCAATAGGATTTGCTATGTCTCATGGGGATAAGAAGCTACAGGAATCCTTTCAAAAGGGCTCGGACAATTTCAGGGATCTGTTAAATCAGAAGGAGAATTTAAAAAAACATATATCTGAATGCGAATATTTTTTACTGAACTCCAGGCCAGTTGAAAAAGGTATTTATACCGTAGTTTTATCACCTATTGCTGCAGGAGTTTTTGCCCATGAAAGCTTTGGACATAAGAGCGAGTCGGATTTTATGGTTGGAGACGAGACTATGAAAAAGGAGTGGGCACTGGGAAAAAAAGTTGGGGCTGACATTCTTACTATAATTGATGACGGAAATGAGCCGGGAAGCGGTTTTACTCCTTTTGATGATGAAGGAACAAGTGCCAGAAAAACATATCTTATTAAAAACGGAGTATTGACAGGCAGACTTCACAGTGGCACTACCGCAGCCACTCTTGAAGAAGAATTGACGGGAAATGCCAGGGCTGTAAATTTTGAATTTGAACCCATCGTAAGAATGACTACTACATATATCGACAGTGGTTCGGAGACCAAAGAAGAATTGTTTGAAAAAGCAAAGAACGGAATATATATAAAAACTATAAAACACGGTTCCGGAATGTCTACCTTTACTATAGCTCCGTCACTTGCATACATAATAAGAGATGGAAAAATAGCCGAACCGGTAAACATTTCTGTAATCACAGGTAATGTGTTTAAAACATTAAACGACATAGATGGAGTATCAAATGAGGTGGAGCTTCTGTCCTTTATAACAGGTGGCTGCGGAAAAATGGAACAGTATCCTCTTCCTGTGGGCTTTGGCGGACCATATGTGCGTGTTAAAAACATTAATGTTCAGTAATGGAATATGCGTGAGAAATAAATTTTGTAAGTTATCAAACATTATCAAGAGAAAGTTATCTAAGAGATTTTTTATAACTTTTTGCATATGAGCTGTGTTAGTATCTAAGCCCTAAAGGGCCAGGGAGGTTTAGTATGAGAGAAATATATTCTATAAAGAGTAAACAGACTTCTATACATGTCTCAGGTTCAAGGATTGAATCTGTAAGAGATAAAGACATACTGAGAACGGGGCTTCGTATTATTGAGGACGGTTTTTTTGGCGTAGCCGGAACCATTGGAGAGTATGACATGGAAGAGCTTGAAAGTAGAGCTCGAAAGGCTCTTTCTGCAAAGATAGAATATCCATATGCGTTAAGTTCAAACAGGGAGGAGAAAGTTGATCTTATCAAAGATATTTTTCCCAATAATGGTATGATAGATGAAATAGAAGCAGTGCTGGAATATTTGAGAGCAAATCATGGGGATTTTATTTTTTCAAACAAAGTCAATCTGGATATGGTCAATATAACTCTGGAAAATGAAAATAATCTAAACCTGTCCTTTAGTGACAGTGCGATCCTATTCTCCCTTATTTTTAAAGAGAAGGCATCTTCAAATATAATGGATGGATATATAGTTTTTCAGGACAGAAAATATAATAAAAAAGACTTTATTACTATAGCAGATAGTATATTAAATGCTTATCGAAACACTGTTGACATTACAGAGGGGAACTATCCTGTTGTTTTTCTGAGCATAGCCGATTCTCCCTTAAAAAAATTTATGACTGACCTGAATGGTAGAGATTTTGGTACTGGATCTTCTCTGTTTTCAGGGAAGCTTGGTCAGAAGGTTTTTAGTGAGAATCTAACTTTGTTTAACTCTATGAATCCTGATGATACCTGTCTGATGCCATTTTTCGATGCAGAAGGAATCATTAATAACAACTATAGATATCCGCTGATAGAAAACGGAGTTTTAAGAGCTGCCAATACAGACAAGAAGTTCTCAGCTCTATACAATCTACCTCATACAGGAAGTGCTGTAAGTGATTACGACGGTACTCCTCAACCAGGTTTTGCCAATATAAAGGTTAAGGAATGTGAGAAAACCGCAAAGGAACTGTTGGCGGGTGATAAGGGTATTCTTGTTTATGTGGCTTCAGGTGGAGATTTTACTCCAGATGGGGACTTTGCAGCACCGGTCCAATTAGCGTTTTTGTTTGATGGTGAAAAGTTAATGGGCAGACTTCCCGAATTGCAGGTGACCTCAAATTTATTTCATATGTATGGTAATGGCTTCAGAGGTGTATCAAAAGATGAAATCTGGCCCTTGGGTGGAAGTAAAGCCATGGTTATTGATATGGAGGTAAGCAAAATATAAATTTTATATAAGTTAAATTTATATTTATAATACCAAATAAACAGATAAGCTCCGTGATACTATTGAACAGATTCACGGAGCTTCTTAATTATTAATTTGACGAAAGTAGATCTATAAGTTTCGTTGGTTCAGTAACAGGAGCAGAGCAGGCGAAGTTTCTGCAGATATATGCTGTTGTTTTACCTTCCTGCTCCTTGTAGTCTGAAATAAACGGTACCAAATTCACAAGTTCAGGAGTGATATTTGCTATTGAGACTGAAAAAGGACTGTAAAGACTGTTATAGGCTTTAAGCATTTCGGTGTTTTTGTCACCAACAATTACAACTTCTGAGGCACGGTCTGAAATCAGATACAGATAAGCACAGAGCATATAGCAATGGCCTGTTGGGGCTGCTTCAATTCGCTCACTGAAATAGTCCAGAATTTCTTTAGCCTTATTCTCCAGCTCATATCTGCCGGTCAATCGTGCAATACGCAGCAGATTCATAACTGCGGCGGAATTTCCTGAGGGTATTGCCCCGTCATAGCTTTCTTTAGGACGGGTAATCAATTCTTCAGAATCATGTCCATAAAGAAAAAATCCTGGGGTATTTTGGTCACTAAAGAGCTCAAGCATATCAGTATTCAGCTTTAGTGCTTTTTCAAGGAATTTTAAATCATAGGTAGACTCATATAATTCAAGCAGCCCCCAGACCAGGAAAGCATAGTCCTCTAAATATGCATTAAAAGCAGCTTCGCCATCACGGTATCTGGCAAGAAGGCGTCCGTCATACTTTATCAGCTTCTCAAAGATGAACTCCGCACAATTCTGAGCAGCAGTAATATATTTCTGCTTATTTAATACTCTGCCGCAATAGGCCATTGCTGCCATCATTAAGCCATTCCAGGATGTCAGTATTTTGTCATCCTTATGGGGGTGAATACGCTTATTGCGATATTCAAATAATTTCCGGCGGCATTCTTCAATAAAAATTTTTTTATCTTCTGGTATTGTACCGTTTACTATTAAGTTGGGAATATTCCTGCCTTCAAAATTACCTTTGCTGGTTATGTCGTAAATTTTACAGAATTCTTCAGCTGACTCACCTAAAACCTCTTTCACCTCGTCTACAGTCCAAACATAGTACTTTCCTTCTTCACCCTCTGAGTCGGCATCTTCGGCTGAATAAAAACCCCCTTCATCAGAAGTCATGTCTCTAAGTACGTACTCCAGAATTTCTGAGGCAGTTTCAGAATATTCAGATTTTCCTGTAGCACAGAACGCTTCAGCATAAGTAAGGGCCAGCAGTGCATTATCGTAAAGCATTTTTTCAAAATGTGGTACCAGCCACATTTTGTCGGTTGAGTACCTGCTGAAGCCGTAACCAATGTGGTCATAAATTCCGCCATTTTTCATGGAGGAAAGGGTTTCTTCAACTATTTCCAAGGCATAGGGCTCTTTAGTATTAAACCAGTAACGCAGCAGGAAAAGAAGATTATGGGGTGCAGGGAATTTGGGGGCTCTGCCGAAACCGCCGTAAATACTGTCGAAACTGTATTTCAGCTGTGAAAATGCATCATGAATTACCTCTTCGTTAATCTCGCTGTCAGTTACACCCTTTTCTGATTTTTGAAAGGCCAGAATTTCCCGAGCCGATTCCAAAAGGGTGCTCCGCTTGTTTTGCCAGGCATCATGCACAGTTTGGAGCAGACTTATTAAACCCATCATACCTCCGGAGTCGTCCTTAGGAAAGTAGGTACCTGCAAAAAACGGATGCTTTTCGGGGGTGAGGAAAACAGTTAAAGGCCATCCGCCCTGACCTGTAAGTGACAGGCATACAGACATGTATATGCTGTCTATATCAGGGCGTTCTTCACGGTCAACTTTGATGCAAATAAAGTATTTATTAAGAAGTTGGGCAACTTCTTGGTCCTCAAAGGATTCACGCTCCATTACGTGACACCAGTGACAGGTAGAGTACCCTATGGAGAGAAAAATGGGCTTATCTTCTGCTTTGGCTTTCTGAAAAGCTTCATTACTCCAGGGATACCAGTTTACAGGATTATAAGCGTGCTGCAGGAGGTAGGGAGATTTTTCATTGATTAATCTATTTGCTTGGTTATTACTTGACATGTAGGCATCACCTTCCTTTCATAATTTGATTTTTATATTAAGTATTATTTTTATTTACCACCAAACTATTATTTGAAAGAAAGGCTTTAGATATTCTTTTCTCTTTATGTGAAGGTTATTCCTTTGATTTAAATATATATTTTTTATCATTATATTTGCATTCAATAAATTCACTTGTTTTATATACATCAAATTCATTTAAGAATATCTCTGAACATGGAAAAAAGCTGGGGCCTGGTGCACCATCTAAAACTCCTGTGCTTAGTTTATCAGTTACTATTTCTACATGGGAAAACTCATTGCAAAGTGGACACTTTAATAATATCCAATCTTTGTGAGGCCATGATATGGTACAATTCCCAAGTATTTGCTCAACTGATAACATATTATCACACTTTGGACATTTTAGTTGACCAATAAGTTTTTCTTTCTCCATCATACATAAGTCTTTCATATAAATTACTCTTTAAAAATCCATATAAATCCCATTTATTTACTCATATAATCAATAAATTAATACCAAACCTATACAGTCTTTATTTATTATAGCATTTACTCCTGATTAATTCCAATTCTGTCTGAGGTTCTTCAACATTCTGCTCATAGTCCCAGGGGGGGAAGTTCAATTCTTTTGCAAGTCCTCTTATGGAGACATACATGCAGTAATTTTTTCAATAAGGTAAATATTATATACCAAAGGATAATCTGAGTCTGTACCATATTCCAATATTTCTACAAGTATTGACATTACTGTGTTTCTATCATCATATTACAAGATGGGTGTTTTAAGTCCCACATACCCATTAAGCAGTGCCAGTACGACAATCATGATTCCAATGGACACAAAAGCTCCCAGTATTCTGCCTCCTTTAAGGCCAGCTACTTCTTTTAAAAAGATGACGTAAAGTATGGTTTTCCATATCAGTATACCTACAAATACAATGCTCAGCAGAATACCCCAGATGCTGTTATTCCAGAAAACAGTAAAGAAGATTTCACTGAAAGCTACGGCAATGGAGCATAACAGGTTGGGGAAGAAGGTCAGTCCCCAGGTTTGCATATAGGTTTTTAATGGGGTTTTGCTGCCAAAGTATTTACAAAAAGACCAAAATATCGTACATATCATAAGATAACTGATGCCTCCCCATAAAGTGGTGCGCAGCATCAAAAATATTGAGGTAGCGGGATACGGGAAACGGAAGCACCAGGCCAATAGCGGCTCAACAACCGTGTTGATCAATATGGTGGATGCAACCAGAATCCATGCTCCCGCTTTGTTTTTATTTCGAAATGAATCAACGGGATGATTTAATATCTCGATAAGGAAATTCATCTTATTGTCCTCCTAATATTTTGAGTACCAAGTTAGTGTATCCTGTTCCCCAGATTAAGGAGCATATCACTGTTTGTACTGCTGCGATACCGAAGGCAAAGCGCCAGGGATATACTGCGATCAGCCTGTATAATTTATCATCGGGTGGGGTTTCAATTTTACGATACTCCGACAACACATGAGCAAGCATTTTTTCCTTCTGCTGTTCTGTTGGCAATGCACTATTTTTTAATACAGTATAAGTTCGTTTATCTTTTTTCACAGGCAAAAACCCTCCTTCTTTTGAAGTGACCGATATTCTTTTATGAAAGCATTTTTCGCTCTTTGCAACATACTTTCTACGGCTTTGGCGGACTTATCAGTTATTTCTGCAATCTGTTTAACACTTTTGCCATCTACATATTTCAGTATCAACATTATTCTGTAATGTCCGGGAATCCTGTTTAAGCAGTCACAAACAATTTGGCTTTCAAGGGCCGCTTCAATTATAGAATCTGTATCCTGTCCGGGGCTGCTCATATCCTGAGTAAGCGGATCATTTATGTCTACAAGTTCAATTTTTTGTCGATACTGCTTTCGATAGAAATCAAAGAGCTTGTACATGGCAATTCTGAATATCCATGTTCTGTTCGAGCATAAACCTTTGAATCTATTCATGCCCTTAAAAACATCAAGAAAAATATCCTGTGTTATATCTTCTGCCAGTGCAGCATCTAGTCCCGTCCTCAGGAAAATATACTGGTATATTTCATTAACATAAGTCCTATACAATGATATGAACTTTTCTTCCTTCCAGTTATCCACCATATTCATTGGATTATCCTCATTCCTCGACAATAACAAGCTCCTTTTCCGCCAGAATAGAATCTTTATATATAGCTTCAAATTTCAATGTACCGGCTGTAACTTTTTCCCCTTCCAGAAAAAAAGCAATGATACCCTTTCTGTCGGTAAGTAGTTTTTGTGTATCGGTTTTTATTTCGTCCCCATTTATAAACCACCTTGCTGTGTACTCCATTCCTTTTGGAGATTCAATAAAGTAAACGCTGGCATAAATATCCTGACCTGCTGTCAGCTCTTCGGGCTGTTTTGCGCTCTCCAAATCACTATTTACTGTATATTGCTTGTCTGAAATAATAAAGTTCGCAACAGTATTGGATTCACAACCGGAGAGAGCTAATATTACTAATGTTAAAAAAACCATAAGAAATATTATATTTCTGTATCCTTTCATATAGAGAACCCTCCTCATTCACCATAATTATACTCGTCCTGATGACTAAAGGATAAATATGAGACACTAAAAAGTATCAGAACATACGCAGAAAAAACTATTATAGCAATAATAAAATTTGTGAAGCTTTCAGAATTGGCAAGAGCATTCATCAGGGCACCGGGGGATATCATACTCACTCTGTTTATTACCACCTGGGACCAATGAAAAACACTTCCGAGAGCTTCAACAATGATTATAAAGAAGCGCGGCATGAGAATGAGACCAATGGCCAGACTCCATATAAGCGACACTTTGGAAGAGCGTGCCAATATAGAGATTGTAATACCTATTGCAGCGAATACCATAATGTAACCCCAAAATGGAATCAGGTATCGAATCAGGAGCATTATATTTGAAAAATCACTGAATAAAGCAATCACGACTGTTATGGGAAAAAGATAAATAAATGACAGCAACATAGAAACAACAGCCGCTGAGATGATTTTTGCATAAAAAAACTGTTTCTTTGTGACACCCGAGCATAAAATACAGTCAAGAACGTTGTGCTCCCGGTCAGCCGACACCAGGTCAAAGAAAACGGATAAAACTGCCCACGCCCCGAAAATGATCTGTGGAAGAAAAAGAGTCATAAACCTGACCTCATTTTCATTTACCAACTCTATCCTGCCTGTAGATGTAAAGAAGAAAAAAACAGCAATACCTGCCATAGCAAACCAGATCAAAAATGTTCTCAAATTTAACGTTGCCCTTATATTACGTAGAGTTAATTTCACTAGCATCGTTTACTGTCCTCCTATGTTCAATTGCTCATATACAATTTTTTTGACATTGGATAAAGAAACCTCAAAAATATTGACAGAATGAGCAGAAAGATCTTTTACCAGTTCCGATACCCCATTTTTATCTGTTTTTACATAAAGAACAGTTCGTTTCTCATTAGTTACCATAGAGTATTTTTTTGATAGAATTTCATATATTTGCATGTGAATTGGTTCTGTTCTTATTATGTAACTACCCTTCAATTCATTATTATAAATGAGATTGCCTTTGTCCAGAATAGCAATATTCGTACATATTTCGTCCATATCCTGAAGAATATGCGAAGATATTAGAATACTTTTTCCTTCTTGGTGGATAGATTTGATTACATTCATTATTTCATAGGTTGCATTTGGGTCAAGGCCGGCAGTGGGCTCATCCAAAATGTAAAAATCCGGTTCTCCGGCCGTTGCAATGACAAGCTGTAACTTCTTTTGCTGCCCTGGAGAAAGATGCTTTACTTTTTTATCCGTATCCAACTCCAGTTTCCTGCATAACAAAAAGCTTTTTTCATAATCTGCATTTCGGATTGATGCAAAAAAACGAATAGTATCAGCTACTGAAGCCCTTCCGCTAAACCGGCAGCTTTGCGGCATATATCCGATATATCTTTTTTCGGTAAAAATACTGATATTTCCGGCGGTGGGTTTCATCAGTCCTGCTATTATTCTGAGCAAGGTGGTTTTTCCGGCTCCGTTTTCACCTACCAATCCGTATACTTCGCCCGTACGAATAGCCAGGTTGACATCATGCAGGACTTCTGTTTTTCCATAATTCTTTTTCAGATGAACCACACTTAATATTTGATCCTTCAATCATATATCCCCTTTCGAAGAATTTATTTTCCTGCTCCAAATAGTTAGTCGTATTTCAAACAAAAATCCTTCGAAAAAAAGGTTTAAATATAAAAAATGACTATGTTATTTACACAGCCACAAGTTTTTTTATTTAAATCATATGTCAAACAAATAAAAGCAATGCCATGATTGTATGATCAATAGTCATTTTAACTTGACTTCTCCAATCTTCAGATAGTTTCTGACAGGAAAAATCTTTTCCAAAATTCCAGAAACCATCTTGATTTCTTCTGGCTAATAGATCATTCAATTCCTCTTCAAATTCCTTTTTAAAACATGGAAATTTTGAAAGAAGGAAGTATACCTTGTACAGTTCAGTAAAGTCGTTATTAAGGCCTTGATTCAGTATAACACTAGTGTAGCCTATCATTTTTCCATTGTGATGCAGCCATTTCAGGTAATTTTCCTTTAACTCATCACTTATTTCTGACTGCATGTTGCTGAATAATTCAATAAGATAGATTGACTGGAGCCCGATATAACTTCCGTCAATATTGCATCCTAATAATTCTTTTGAGATTTTATCTGTTCTTTCACTGTTATATATACCATCAGCAAATGCTTCCTTCAAAATTGTATGCCAGCAATTGAATATATCTATATACTCCTTGCAGCTCGAACCAAATATAGAAAGTTTGGATGACACAAAAAGAGGCTGAGCCGGTCTGTACCATTTATTACGCTCAAAACCATCCGGCCATTCAATTTCATGTTTTAATATTTTTTCCATATAATCACATAGCTTATCTACTAAAAAATTTCCGCGTTGTATATCTAACATTTTTATTGATTCAATAGCAATTTCAGTAGTAGGGAATTTCTGCTTTACTTTTGAGTTCCGGGAATGAAACCTCCCATACCCACCATTATCAAGCTGGTTGGCTTTCAGTAATTCAACCCACTTGCTATTGTAAAATTCATTAAACAGCTCCGAATCAATCTCCTGATTGAGTATTCTTTTTATTCTGTATTTTACTGCAGCACAGGGAGATAACTCCTGAATCCTATCGATCACATTAAATATGCTCATAACATACTCCTTTTCAGAGTAAATTGGCATCCACGTAATTGGATTTTGAAGATTTACACATCAATTATATTAAATGTACATTAGTTATTCTCCATTACCACGCGATATACCAAAGGGAATATAGTGTAAATCTTTATTGAATTTATATTTTAGGGGTATGACTAAATTTTACTATAACTAGACAAATTTTCAACTGTAAAAGATTCCTCCTTCTAAAGATGCCTTTTTGTAACCACATAAGAAACTAACAAATATTATGTTAATATGATTAATATTTTTGAGGGATCAATTTATGTTTAACAATGATTACAACAATATTATGCAATATAATTTGTGGGACAGTTACTGGAGAAGTTACAGAATTAACATTGAGGGGGCAATTCAAATTGCTTTGGAGCGGGTTCCCGGGCAAGTAATAAAAGTTGAAATAGATTATGAAAATGGTCTGTTGGTCTATGAAATTGATATACGTACTCCATCGGGAGTATATGAAGTTCATGTTAATGCAGTAACGGGGCAAATAATAAAGATTGAAAAGGAAGATAATTGGGACTAAAAACATAGTTACTTAATAACTTATAATTGAGTTACTTTATTTCAAAAGCAAGGTGAGAGTCTTGCTTTTTTATTTATACCATATTTGACCATAAACTATATTAATATATTTGACATAAGTAGCCTCAATTACATGAAAGTGGTATTGTTAATGAACACACTATTTTTTGAGAGCTGTAGAATAATAAAAATGCCAATCAGAATGGAGTTTACAAAATTAAATCAATATACATTTACATCTGCAGCCAGTACCAAATGTAAGTTGATGACAGGATTCTATTGACTTTTACACCGTGTCGCACTTTATACTCAAAGTAGTAAATTAGCAGCTTAAAAACCGGTTTTTATCAGTTAGACAGTTAAATTGTTATTCCATATAAAGGGACAACTAATAGTAATAGGGTAGGCCCAGTAATCTCATTGAGCTACTACAGCTTACATTTGCCTGATAACTGGAATAACATGTTTCCTGTTAGCCGCTGTGTAAAATAGCATCATAATAATTTTAAAGATAATTAATATCTTATAAAGTCCAGCGGTAAGATGTCAATAGGTAAACTGGAAAAAGATCTTTGAAAATTGCCTATTGTTTGAGCTGCTTTGGCGCAAAAAGAGAACCCTAAATAAGCCCTGCCATTTTTGCTGGAA